>JACXTT010000104.1_pt1 | contig 123736 bp, 98 predicted proteins | sample 9270951 | NCBI WGS metagenome assembly JACXTT01 (sample SAMN15532306, study PRJNA645909) | rock metagenome | isolation source: weathered quartz diorite | place: Puerto Rico | collected 2017-06-21 | reverse complement strand
AAGTTGGGAAACTTCGTGAACGCGGGGACTTCTTTTTGCTCCTTGTCGTTGGTTCGATACCCGCTGTGCTCGCCGTTCAATAGCACGCCCTATACCGCGAGCGACGTTCCGCCAAGCGTGAGGGCGTCGTCAGCAGTCCGTAAGACCGGCACGCCATACTTAGCCGCCCGCTCGCGGCTGATGTCTCCGCCCTTGGGAGCGATCTGTTCGGTGAACATCGACACGATCTTCGACCGCGGATACGGAGGCTGATCGTTCTGGCCGTAGCCCTCGAGATACTTGCCGGCAATTACATCGGCATGGGACCCGAGGCGATATTCCGTGATGATCGCCGCAATGCGCTTCGGCGGTGCGGGCTGCGCCGCCGCGGCGTTCGAATGGAGCAGCATCGGAGCGAGTGGCAGCGCCGCCGAGGCGGACGCCATAAGAAAGCGCCTGCGGCTCGCTGCCATGTTCATTTCAGGAAGCATAGGCTTGGTCATGGCCGGATACCGTCTTTCTGTTCTTCAGCACTCGCCCCTTCGCACGCTCAGAATCTGGGCGACATGATGGCGCGAGTGCCAGGCGAAATACCCAAGGGTCCAGTCGAGCGACATCTCATGACCTTCGGGATGCCGGAAGGTGCGTTTGAAATCCTCGTCCGCGAGCGAACGCAACAGCATCACCCAACGCCGCTGCAGCGCATCCGTCAACGCGAGCGATGGCTCAATGGGACCCGACTTCGCGTCCGCCAGCTCCGCCCAATCCATCTCCTGAATCGGTTTGATCGTCGGAACCTCCTCGGTCAGCGCGAGGCGGAAAAACATATAGGCGCTCAGGTGAGCGTCTGGAATGTGGTGTATAACCTGCCGGACCGTCCACCCACCAAGCCGATACGGCGTGTCCAATTGATCGCCGCTCAAACCCTCTACGGCACGACGCAGATTGCCCGCTAAGGCTTCCAACTCCTCGATCCACGCGTTTCGCTCGGTGCGCCCAATCGTCGACGGCGGACTGTACTCCCCGATTGGATATTGAAGATCCCGCAGGTTCCCCATGACTGAGTAGTGTACCCTGCGAACGAGGAACAATGAGTCAGGAAGCACCAGTCATCGTCGTTACCGGCGGAAGTCGAGGAATCGGAGCGGCTACCGCGAAACTTGCCGCGGCCTGCGGCTACTCAGTCTGTATTAACTATCAAAGTGGCCGCGATGCCGCGCACCAGGTGGTGGACGAGATTGCCGGCGCCGGCGGTCACGCGATCGCCGTGCAGTGCGACATCGGCTCGGAATCGAGCGTCGTCGATCTCTTCCGGCAGGTGGACTCGAGGCTGGGCATGGTCTCGGCGCTGGTCAACAACGCGGCGACCTTGGAGACGCAGAAGCGGCTCGATGCCATGGACGCGGACCGCATTGCGAGGATCTTTGCCGTCAACGTGGTGGGCTCGATGATCTGCGCCCGCGAAGCCGTCCGCCGCATGTCCACCAGGTTCGGAACCGGCCGCGGTGGCGCAATCGTCAACGTGTCGTCCGGCGCGGCCAAGTACGGATCTCCGGGCGAATACGTGGACTACGCGGCAAGCAAAGGTGCGATCGAGACCTTCACTTTGGGCCTGGCGAAAGAAGTCGCCGAGGAAGGCATCCGGGTGAACGCAGTTCGTCCGGGCTTCATCTACACCGAATTCCATGCCAAGGGCGGCGAGCCGCAACGTGTCGACAGGGTCAAAAACCTGGTTCCCATGAAGCGCGGCGGTCAACCGGAAGAGGTTGCCCGAGCCATTTTATGGCTCTTGTCGGAGGAGGCCTCCTACGTCACCGGCACAATCCTCGACGTTTCCGGCGGCCGGTAAATGCTCAGGGTCCGCTGATCGATCATGAACTCGCTCTCGGAAACACGTCTTTGTTTTCAGCGGGATGATTGAGCCTTTTTCAGTGGTACATTAGGGAAGCGAACGGCGGTTTTGATGCATGGTTGATGCAATTCCCTTGACGAAGGACGCGAACGGCGTCTACCGCGTTGGTGACACCCGGGTCACCCTCGACGTCATCGTCCGCGCATTTAATCGTGGTGCGACTGCCGAGGAAATAGCGCAGGACTTCACAAGTCTCCAGCTATCCGATATATACCAGGTAATTGGTTACTACTTGAAGCACAGCTCTGAAATGACGTCGTACTTCGCGGAGCGCCATAGCCAGGAACGGGACTTGTTGTTAGCTCACGAATCCGAATGGTCCCCTCGTGGACTTCGCGATCGCCTAATGGCGCGGCGGAATACTAGGTGAAATGGCTGGCTGATGAGAACTTCACTGCCCGTCAATGCCGTTATCGAGGATCTGCTGCTATGGAACGAATGCGGCCTCGATGCGGACTGGGCAGTTGGCGTTCTCTACCTTCCCCTGCGGTAGATTAGTCCCGACGCTCCGATCGTGCCCTGCTTGCCCTATCCTTCGGGCAACTACAGCCCATACAAAACTTTTATTGGACAACCGGATACCCGAGCCATCAAACTTGCAGCTACACGAGGTCCCAGCCATCCTGTCCGGCTGCTGGTCTCAGGCGAATCGTGCGGGGCCGGTTCTCACCCCCGCTCTCCTTCCTCCGTCGGGAAACTGTTTCACAACAAAACAACCGCTTCTGGAGGCCCTAACTGCATGGCTGCTGCTGCTCGAGCTGCCTTTCTCTTGATTTGCTCTTTGGCGCTGATGGCGCCAGCCCAATCGACAACGTCCCTTCGCGGAACCGTGACAGACCCGCAAGGCGCGGCCATCGCCGGCGCCGTGGTGACTCTCACCAGTCCTGCGAATTCCCTTTCCCGCCAAGCCGTATCCAACGGCGCAGGCGAATATCAGTTTCTGCAGATCCCCCCGGGCGGCTATCAGATCAAGGCGGAAAAGCCGGACTTTTCCGTGCTTTCGCGCAGCGGACTCGCGCTGCAGGTCAACACTCCGGCCACTCTCGATCTGAAAATGGAAATCGGCCAATCGACCGAAATGGTCAACGTATCCGCTGAAGCAACCGCTCTCAACACCGTGGATGCATCCGTCGGCAACGCCTTCAATCAGACGCAGGTCCGGCAATTGCCGCTGCAGACGCGCAACGTCGTCGAACTGCTCAGCCTGCAACCCGGCGTGACGCCGACTGGCGAAGTTCTCGGCGCCCGCCGTGACCAGAACAACATCACGCTCGATGGCGTGGACGTCAACGACAATCAGAACTCGGGCATTTCCTCGCAGTCCAGCACCGGTTTGAACGCCAACAGCAGCGTTGGCGGCTCCGGCAACACTCCCGGCTTTAACAGCGTTCTACCCGTGCCGCTCGATTCCGTACAGGAATTCCGCGTCACCGTTGGAGGCCAGGGCGCGAATCAAGGCCGCTCCGCCGGAGGCCAGGTTACCCTCGTCACCAAGAGCGGAACCAATCAGTTCCACGGCTCGCTCTATGAATTCAACCGCAACACGCTCACTGCCGCGAATACCTGGTTCAACAACCGCCGCGGCGTGGCCCGGGAACAGTTAGTCCGCAACCAGTTCGGCGCATCGATCGGCGGTCCCATCAAGAAGGACCGGCTCTTCTTCTTCTTCAACTACGAGAATCGCATCGACGCCTCCGGACGCTCCCAGGCGCGGGCCGTGCCATCCGAAGCCTTGAAACAAGGCATCCTCTCCTTCCGGCTGACCAACGGACAGGCGATGACCCTTGGACCATCGGACCTCAAGGCTTTGGATCCTAAAGGCATCGGCGTGAGCCCCGCGATGTTGGCTCTCTTCAAGAGCTACCCTGCCGGCAACGACCCCGCCATCGGCCTCGACAGCGGACTCAACTTCAGCGGCCTCCGCTTCAACGCCCCGCTCCGTTTCGACGACAAAGCTTACGTCGGCAAGATGGACTACCGAATCGACAGCATGGGCAAGCATCTCATCTCCGTCCGTGGAACTCTCGCCGATGTGGCGCGCGATCAAGTGCTCGCGCAGTTCCCCGGCCAGGCGCCCGCGGGCAAGCTGCTCGACAATTCCAAAGGACTCTCGGTGCAGTACACCGGAGTCCTCACCAGTTCCCTGGTGAATTCGTTCATCTTCGGCTTCACGCGCATGGGTCTCGAGCAAAGCGGAACGCCGGGCATCTATTTCGCGCCCAGCTCCATCGACACCTTCCAGAACTACACACGCGGCTCCGGCCGGCGCATGCCCGTCACCAACCTCGTCGACGACCTGACCTGGAACAAGGGAAAGCACACCATCGGCGCTGGAATGAACCTGCGCTTTGTTCGAAATGACCGCTTCTCGTTCAATCCGTCCTTCGCCAATTACGGGTTCAGCCGCGGCACGCTGCTCGGTCTCGGAAATGACATTACGTCTTCCGTGACTGACTACATCCGTCAAAAGACCGGGGACAACTCGCTCGCGCTGGCCAATAGCGCGGCGGTAACCGCCGGTGTGGGCGACCTGCTCGGGCTGATCAGCAGCGCCACCATCACCTATCAATACCAGCGCGACGGCTCCGCATTGGGGCAGGGACTCGCGCAGACGCGCAACTTCGCCACGAGCGAATATGAGTTCTATGTCCAGGATCAATGGCGCGCCCGCCGCGATCTGACCATGACGTTCGGCCTGCGTTACGGCTACTACACGCCGCCGTACGAACGGAACGGTTTGCAGGTCGGCCCCACCGTTGGCATCAACCAATACTTTGCCGAACGCGTCGGCGGACAGGCCGCCGGCATCCCCGGCAACGCACTGGCCAATCAGCGGCTCGCCTACGACCTGATCGGACCGGTGAACGGCAGAGATAGCTGGTATCGCCCCGACAAGAACAACTTTGCGCCGCGCTTTTCCATCGCCTACAATCCGTCGAAAGACACCGGATTCCTGCACAAGGTGTTCGGCAAGAACGGCGTTTTGCGTGGTGGCGCGGCGATGGTTTACGATCGCTTCGGCAGCCAGATGATCACCGATTTCGATGCCGTCGGCTCGGTCGGCGTCGCCACCCGGCTCGGCTTCCCCGAAAGCTATCGCTGGAACAACGCGCCTCGCGTCGACCAGGGCGTTCCGGCCTTTCCTGCCGCGCCCAAGGGCGGTTTCCCCAATACGCCTCCCGACGTAAAAGCTGTCGCCGGCACCTTTCTCGGCATTTCCCCCGATCTCGTAAATCCCTATTCGATCCTGCTCAACATGAACTTCGCCCGCGACATCAAGGGCGGCTTGACCATGGAAATCGGCTATGTCGGACGCCTATCCCGCAAGCTGCTGCTGCAAGGCGATACCTACACGCCGCTCACCAAGTTCAAAGATCCGGCTTCAGGCCAGACGTGGGAACAGATGGCCGGCCTGACTCGCGCACTCGCCGATGGTGGACTCACGCCCAACGCTGTGAAGGCCAACCCAAGCGCCTTCGCGAAGATTCCGTTTGTCGAGAACATGTTCCCCGGGCTCGCCAACAAGTACTTCAACGGAAGCGCGTCCGCCAACTACTTCTGGCACGTCTACGCGGAAAACGACGGCAGCGACCTCGACGGGCTGCACATCCTCGACCGCGTGGAATGCATCAGCGCGCCCGGCTGCTTTACGTTTTACTCGCGCCAGGGCAGCGCGAATCCGACGTGGATGAACGCCGGCAACGCCAACTTCCACGGCGCAACGCTCAGCATCCGCAGGCCGCTCAGCAAAGGCTTCGCGTTCGATCTCAACTACACGCTTTCGCATTCGATCGACAACGGTTCCGCGGCGGAGGGCGGTTCGGGCCAGTTTGGCGGCACGTTGCAGAACGTCTTCACTCCCGGCGCGTTTCGCGGATCGTCGGACTTCGATATCCGTCACAACCTCAACATCAATGGACTCTACGAACTGCCCTTCGGCAAAGGCAAGAAGTTCTTCGCCAGCGCTCCCGGCTGGTTGAACCAGGCCATAGGCGGCTGGCAGGTTTCGGGCATCATGCGCGCCCGTTCCGGCCTGCCGACCGCGATCAGCGGGTCCGGCATTTGGAATAGCAACTATTGGCTCAGCGCATTGTCGATCCTGAAACCTGGCGCCACGCTGCCCGCCACGTCCACCGGTTTCGACGAAAAAGGCAACCCGAGCATCTTCCGCAACACCAATGCCACCGCCGCCTTCACGGATCAGTATCCTGGACAGACCGGCACACGCGCCATCCTGCGCCTTGCCGGCCTGATCAATTTCGACATCTCGGCCGCCAAGTCGTTCCGGATGCCATGGAAGGAATCGCACAAATTGCAACTTCGCGGCGAAGCATTCAACGCCTTCAATCACGTGAACTTCTTCAACCCGAGTCTCGCGCTGTCCGGTCCCGCCACCTTCGGCGAGTATCGCGACACGACGCCGCCTCGCGTGATGCAGTTCGCGTTGCGATACGAGTTCTAACGATGTTGTACCCCAAATCGAGAGCAACTCAACCCGGGCGACCCTCCATGTCGGGGGCCCGCCCGGGCTTTTTCTACCGCGCTGCACTGATCTGTCTGTTCGTAGCGGCGCTGATCGTGGCGCAGGTCGCACAGCCCGATGGCGCCGGGGTTCGCCCGGGTGTGCTGCCCGCGTCGTGGCTGGTGGGAGGTCCGAAATGCATGGAGGTGGAAGAGTTCCGCACCCATGAGTACAACGAGGATTTCTACATCCTCCGCCAATCCGGATGTTCGCACTATGAGAAGCCGTTTCTATATCTGTTGTTCGGCGAAGACAAGGCGATCCTGTTCGACACTGGCGCCGGACAGACCAACGTCGCCCGGCACGTGCTCGAAGTCCGGGACCGCTGGCTGAAGCGCAAAGGACGCAAGTCGATTCCTTTGATTGTCGCCCATACGCACGGCCACGGCGATCATACAGCGGGCGATCCGCAGTTTCAAAACCTGCCTGACGTAACATTCGTGGCTGGCACAGTGGACTCGCAGAAGAAGTTTTTCGGAATCGCGAACTGGCCCGAGCAGTTCGTGACGTTCGACCTCGGCAAACGCGTGCTGGATATTTTTCCGATCCCCGGTCACGAGCAGGCGGCGATCGCGATCTATGATCGCCAAACCGGCGTGTTTCTCAGCGGCGACAATCTTTATCCAGGACGCCTCTACGTTGCGGACGATGCGGCGTTTATCGCCAGCACCGATCGTATGGTTAAGTTCACCGAAGGAAAGATCGTCTCGCATGTGCTCGGTTGCCACATCGAGCAGACCAACACGCCGTATCTCGAGTATTCAATCGGGTCGATTTTTCAACCGGACGAAGCGCGGCTGGACATGACGAAAGGCCACATCCTCGAACTGCAGCAGGCGTTGAGGACGATGAAGAACGGTAAGATCGAGCGGATGGCGATGCGCGATTTCACGATCTGGCCGATGGGGCCTGAGGTTCTCAAGAGAATGCGCGAGTGGCGCAAGCAGACCGAAGAAAAACAGCGCCTCACGATGTGGGATCAGCCGAAGAAGCAGGAGCGGATCCCAGAGCCGAAGTAAGCCGGCTACTGGGGTTTTGTTTCGCCGTTCCTCTTGAATGGCTTCAGGAACCGCAGCGTCATATACGTGAGCAGACTCAGCAGCGCGGCGATGTGATACGAACCCACCCCGACCGCGGAACCGATGATGCTCACCGCCCACACGCTAGCCGCGGTGGCGGTCCCGTGGACCCCGCCCTGGTCCCGCATGATCGCGCCAGCCCCGACGAACCCAATGCCCGTCACAATGCCTTGAATCACGCGCGTGTAGCTGTCTCCCGAAGTTCCCGGAATGCTGCGCGCGAGTATGATCAGTCCGCAGCATGCCAGTGAAACAATGGGAAACGTTCGGATCCCTGCCGTGTGGGATTCCTGCTCGCGATCCCATCCAATGGGCAACGCCATGAGGTAGGCGATGGACATCTGCAAGAGGTCGGTCGCGATCGCATCCATGCTGTGATTATGCCAGCAATGCGTTCACCACTTCAGCCTTCTCGACGCCCGTCAGTTTCACATCGAGCCCCTGATAGCGATACGAAAAGCGCTCGTGATCGATGCCGAACTGATGCAGGATCGTCGCCTGGAAATCCCGCACATGCACCGGATCTTTCACAATGTTGTAGCTGAACTCGTCCGTTTCACCGTGCACGATGCCACCCTTGATGCCGCCGCCCGCCATCCACAAACTGAAACAGCGCGGATGATGATCGCGGCCATAATCGGTGTCGGTGAGCTTGCCCTGCGAATACACGGTGCGCCCGAACTCGCCGGCGAGAATCACCAGCGTATCGTCGAGCATGCCGCGCTGCTTCAAGTCCTGCACCAGCGCATAACAGGCCTGATCGATCTCTTTGCACTGGGCGGGCAAAACCTCCGGCAGCGAACCGTGGACATCCCAGCCGCGGTGATACACCTGCACGAAACGCGTGCCGCGCTCGGCGAGACGCCGCGCCATCAAACAGGTCTGCGCGAACGTGCCCGGCTTGCGCGCCTCGTCGCCGTACAGGTTCCAGATGCTCTCAGGTTCCTTGCTGGTGTCGGTGAGTTCCGGCACCGATGCCTGCATACGGAATGCCATCTCGTACTGCGCGATGCGCGTTTTGGTCTCGGGATCCGCCAGCTTCTGGTAGGTGATCTGGTTCATCTCGCCCAGATAGTCGAGCATGCTGCGGCGCGTCTCTTTGGCGACGCCGTCAGGATTGTTGATGAACAGCACAGGGTCCGCGCCGCTGCGCAGGCTCACTCCCGAGTATTGGCCCGACAGGAAGCCAGCGCTCCACAGCCGGGCTGAAATCGCCTGCACGTTGGCCTTGGGATGAAAATGCTTTGCCTGCAGCACCACGAATGTCGGCAGATCCTGATTCATGCTGCCCAAACCGTATGAAATCCAGGAGCCGATGCAAGGACGCCCCGCGATCATCTGCCCGGTTTGAAAGAACGTAATCGCAGGCTCGTGGTTGATCGCTTCCGTGTGCATGCTGCGGATAATCGCGATGTCGTCGGCCATCTTCGCGATGTTCGGCAGCAGTTCGGAAATCCAGGCGCCGCTCTTGCCGTGCTGATTGAACTTGAAAATCGACGGCGCAATCGGAAAGCGCGTCTGGCCGCTGGTCATCGTGGTGAGACGCTGGCCCTGGCGGATCGATTCGGGAAGGTCCTTATCGAACCACTTCTGCATTTCCGGCTTGTAGTCGTACGTCTCCATTTGCGGAGGCGCGCCCACCAGATGCAGGTAAATGCAACGCTTCGCTTTGGGGGCAAAATGCGGCAACCCGCTCAAGCCGCCGATGCTCGACGCAGCTGCGCCCATGCCCTTGCTCTCGCCGATCAAAGAAGCCAGCGCGAGCGCGCCGATGCCTTGCGCGCCGCGTGCAAAGAAGCGGCGCCGCGATTCCTCGCGGGCCAGTTCGCGAGCGAGCGGATCGATTGGATGCGCGCCAACCGGAGTCGAGCGGTGCGACCGCGCATCGAGTTCCAGCGCCTGCGGCGCGAAGTGGCCTTCGTGATCGGGATTGATGATGCTCTGCTTCTTCATTTCGTGAGGACCTCATCCAGGTTCAACATTTGGTTCGCCAGCATGGTCAGCGCGGCGTACTCGGCGGCGGGGACCGCAGGATCGGCCTGCTTGTCGCCCACTGTCAGCAACTGCTTTGCTTCTTCGGGGTGTGCGTCGTACCGCTGCATGAAGGTCCGGTACGCCTTGGCCGCGATCTGCTTTTCCTGCGGATTCAGCAATCGCGACACGACGTTCCGCGACAGGAAGTCCACGCGGGCATCCACGGTCGCGCCTGATTTGTACGCCCGCTCCGCGAGGTTGCGGGCGGCTTCCATGAACTGGGTGTCGTTCATCGTCACCAACGCCTGCAGGGGCGTATTGGTACGCTCGCGGCGAACCGTGCAGGCTTCGCGCGTCGGGGCGTTGAAGATGTCCATGCTTGCCGGAGGCGCGCTGCGCTTCCAGAACGTGTATAAGCTGCGGCGGTAGAGCTTGTCGCCTTCGTCTTTCTTGTAGAAACGCGTGTTGGAGCCGATCATCGCCACAGCCTCCCAAACGCCTTCGGGTTGGTACGGCTTCACGCTGGGGCCGCCAATCGCTTCAGTCAGCAAGCCGCTCGAGGCGAGCGCGTAGTCGCGAACCATTTCCGCGTCCATGCGGAACCTGGGTCCGCGCGAAAGCAACCGGTTTTCGGGATCTTTCGCCAACTTCGCCGGTGTCGCCACGGCCGCTTGCCGGTACGCCGCCGACATGACAATTTGCTTGTAGAAACGCTTGACGTCCCATTTGGACTCGCGGAAGTCCACCGCCAGCCAGTCGAGGAGTTCCTGGTTCACCGGCGGCTCACCCTGCGAGCCGAAATCGTCAGCGGTCTTCACCAGGCCGAGGCCAAACACTTCCTGCCACATGCGGTTCGCCGTGACGCGCGAGGTCAAAGGATGATCCGCATCCATCAGCCATTGGGCGAGGCCGAGGCGGTTGCGCGGCATGCCGGACTTCATCGGCGGCAGAATCGAGGGCGTCGAGGCCTCCACGCGTTGCCGCTTCTGGTCGTATGCGCCGCGATACAGCACATGCGCAAATGGAGTCTCGTTCGACTTCTCGTGCATCACGTGCGTGATCGCCGCATTGCGTGAGATCGACTTCGCCTCGAGATTCAGGGCGTTTTGTTCGGTGGACAGTTTGCCGAACTCCGCGTTGTCGCGCACCAGCCAGTAGGTCAAAAGCGCATCGCGGTCACCCGACTCGATCGCTGTCCATTGACTCAGCAACGCAGCTTCGCTCTCGCTGACGACGCGGTTGAACATGCGGAAGTCCGAAATTGCGCCGGATGCGAGCGAACGCCCCAGCACCAGAGGAACTTTCGCAGCGATGCCGCCTTTCAATACGACGTTCTGATTGCCGCCGCCTTGTGTCGAAATCGACCGTCCATTGAGGTACATCGTCAGGCCGGATTGATGCCGGCTGCCGTCGTAAGAGATCACGACGTGGTTCCAGGTTCCGTGCTTGATCTGTTCCAGGTGCGCCGCCCTGATCTCGATATTCATGCCGTTGTCGCCGTAAATACGCGCCCCGGCGACGCGGGCCCCAACGTCGATCACCCAGCCAACGTTCTTGTTTTTCGGATCGTTATGTGCGGCGATGACGTACCCTTGTTCGGCTTTCGGATAGTAGAAACCGACCGAGAGCGTAAAGGGTTTGCCGCCGTCGAGCACAGGCGCATTCTCGATTTCGACGCCCTTGTTCTCATGGAAATAAAGCGCTTTGCCCGTGGGCGCTTCTCCGATGTGGGCTGCTGTGGCGCCCTCATCGATTGCGCCGAGGTTCGCGGTGAACAGTTCGGCGTTCGCTTCAAGAGGAGTCGCGCCTGCGGGCACATGGAAATTCGCCGGCAGAGCCGCTGCCGCCCGCAAGCGCTGCGCGTCCTTGCGCAGTGTGTCGAGGCGTGCGTTGATCGCAGCCCAGCGGTCACGATCGGCCGGCGGTGGAACGATCAGAACCGGCGGCGTGTCCGGAATGTTATCGTCCATCACCCTCTGCGTCGTATTGCGATAGAAGGCGCCGAGCGCGTAAAAGTCCTTTGAAGCGATGGGGTCGAACTTGTGGTCGTGGCAGGTTGCGCAGCCCACGGTGAGGCCTAGCCAGACGGCGCCCGTCGTATCCGCGCGATCCTTAGCGTAAATCTCGGCGTACTCATCTTCGATCAGCCCGGCTTCGTTGGTCGTCACATTGCAACGCTGAAACCCGGTGGCGATCTTCTGATCGAGCGTAGGATCCGGCAAGAGGTCTCCGCCCAGTTGTTCGATTGTGAACTGGTCGAACGGCATGTTGCGATTGAAAGCCTGAATGACCCAGTCGCGATAGGGCCACATCTCGCGGTAGTTGTCCACATGGATGCCGTGCGTGTCGCCGTAGCGCGCGGCATCGAGCCAGTATCGCCCGCGATGCTCGCCGTAGTGCGGGGAGGCCAGATAGCGGTCCACCATTTTCTCGTACGCACTCGAAGACGCGTCTTTCAAAAATGCATCGACTTCTTCCGGCTTCGGCGGCAAACCAATCAGATCGAGCGCTACGCGCCGGATCAGTGTGCGCGCATCGGCGGCCGGAGCGGGAGTCAAGCCCTGCGATTCGAGACGCGCCAGAATGAATCGGTCAATCGGATTGCGTACCCATGCCGCGTTGCGAACCGCAGGCAGCGCCTTCGGTTTCACCGGGGCCTGATAGGCCCAATGCTCTTTCCACGGAGCGCCTTCGTCAATCCAGCGTTTGATCAGATTGGCTTGCGCGGACGTCACCGACTTGTGCGCGTATTCGGGCGGCATTCTCTTTGCCGGATCCGTCTCAACGATGCGACGGTACAGCAAGCTCGCCGCGGCATTCGAGGGCACGATCGCCGCTCCATTCTTGCGTTTCTCGAGCGCGGCGTCTTTTAGGTCCAGCCGTAGCCCGGCCATGCGGCTTTTCGAATCCGGTCCATGGCACTGGAAGCAATTGTCCGAAAGAATGGAACGGATCTCGCGTTGAAAATCGATCGGCTTCGCGCCAGCGGTCAACGAGGCGGCGGTCAGTACGGCGAAGATTACTCTCATAACTGCGGTCTTGTGTTTACAGGTATATCATTGCGCCAGCGCTACTGCTTCGGTTGGGCCGTTGCGGCTTCCGGCGCCGCAGCGTCATTTTTGATGATCTTGCCGAACATTTTGCCGCCTTTCGTCTGGTTGCCCCAGGTTCCGGCGTACATGCCGTTGTGCATCAGGATGCGCGCGCTGAAAACGCCCTGCCCCGCGATCAGGTAGTTGGCCAGAGTGATGACAGGCGTGTCGCCCGCCCACTTGATGGGTACCTTCACGGTCGCCTTGTAGTCTTTCTTGTTGTATTGAATGCGTGCGTCAAACGCCCAGGTTTCGGCGTCGAGCTTGACGATCTTTTCCACTGTGTACTTGTCGTCGTGGGTTTCGCCGCTATCTCCGACGGTAAAGAAACCAATCATGGAGACATTGGTCATCGATTCCTGAAAAACCTTCTCGAGGGCGTTCAGTTCGGGCTTCGCCGGCTGGGCGGTGTCCTGCGCCAACAAGGCAAACGAGGAGACGAAGAAAAACGCTGTTGCTACTGTCCTCATCTCCTCAGCTTAGTTGATCTTACGAGTGTCCAAGAATGCGGTGCGGCGTATACAACTCGCTCAGCCGCTGCACTTCTTCCGGGGTCAACTGGAGATCGAGCGCGGCCATGGCGTCGTCGATGTGCTTCATCTTGCTCGCCCCAATGATCGGCGCGGTGATGATTGGTTGCGCGAAAATCCATGCGAGCGCCACCTGCGCATTCGTCACCCCGCGCGCCGTCGCGATCTCCGTCACTCGATCCACAACCTGGAAGTCGGAATCCTGGTAATACAGCTTGTGCGCGAAGTCGTCGGTCTTCGCACGCGACGTCTCGCCGAACTCCTGTTTGGTTCGATTGCCCGCCAGAAATCCGCGCGCCAGTGGGCTCCACGGAATTACGCCGATGCCCTCTTCTCTGCAAAGCGGCAACATCTCGCGCTCTTCTTCGCGATAAACGAGGTTGTAGTGATTCTGCATGGTCGAAAAGCGCGTCACGCCCATTTTGTCGGCTGTGTACAGCATCTTCGCGAACTGCCAGGAGTACATCGAAGACGCGCCGATGTAGAGCGCCTTGCCCGCGCGCACGACATCATGCAGCGCCTGGATGGTCTCTTCGATCGGGGTTGCATAGTCGAAGCGATGAATCTGGTAGAGGTCCACGTAGTCGGTCTTCAAACGTTTGAGGCTCGCGTCGATCGAGTGCATGATGTGCTTGCGCCCGAGTCCCTTGTCGTTCGGATCGTCGCTCATCGGGTTGAAGACCTTGGTGGCGATCACCACGCGGTCGCGCCCGGGTCCGAAGTCGGCGAGCGCTTTGCCGAGAATCTCTTCACTGCGGCCGAGCGAATACATGTCCGCCGTGTCAAAAAAGTTGATGCCGAGTTCCAGCGCCTTTTGAATGAATGGCCGGCCCTCTTCTTCTTCGAGCACCCATTCGCGCCAGCTCTTGGCCCCGTAGGTCATCGTGCCAAAGCAGATTCTCGAAACCTTGAGGCCGGTCCTGCCGAGATTGACGTACTGCATTATTTTGATGCCACCACCTGTTTGATGAATTGAGTTTCTTCGGGCCGGTACGGCTCGCCCGTTGTGCGGAAGATGTCATGGAACCACACCGGCGGCTCGCCGCTGTAAGGCTTCTGCCAGGAATCCCACGGAAAGATCGTTTGTGACTTGCCGGAAACGAAGCCCCAGTTGTACGCTCCGATCTTGTTTTTCCTGGCGAGCGGCAGGATGTTCTGGAAGGTGCTGCCCGTGACGCGCGCCATGTATTCCGTGCAGATCAGCGGCCGTCCGAACTTTGCCAGTTGCGCGGTGCGTTCCTCAAACTTCGCCGCGTTGTCATAGTTGTGATACGTGATGACGTCCGAATTCTCTACGAGAAAGCGGTTCATCTCGTTCATCTTCTCGAGTGAGGACCAGTCGCCATTCCACGGCGCCGCAGTCACGGGTTGAGACGGCTTGGCCTCGCGGGTCCAGCCGAACGCTGTCATCACCAGTTTTGCGCCGAGCGCCTGTTTGTTGGCCGGTTCCTGCTTCAGGTTGTTCTTTCCATAGCTGTTGCCGTTGTCGTTATCCGGTTCGTTCACCACATCCCACGCGAGGATGCGTTTGTCGTTGCGAAACGTGCCGACGATGTCTTTCACGTAGGCCCGCAGCAGCGGCCATTTCGAGGCGTCTTCGAGGATTTCGCGGCCCGGGCTCTGCACCCAGCCGGAGTTATGGACGCCAGGAACCGGACTCTTCTGCTTGCCGGTCTTCGGATACGGATCCCAGCAGGAATCGAACAACACCAGCATCGGGCGAATCTTGTGCTTGTTCGCGATGGCGAGAAACTCGCCCAGGCGCTTCTTGAACCCGGCTGGATCGCTGCGATACGCGAGGTCGTGCAGGAATACTCGCATCGTGTTCATGCCGAGGCCTTCCGCCCAACCAAGTTCCTTGTCGATCAGGCCGGGCGACCAGGTTTCCGCTTGCCACATTTCAAGTTCGTTGATGGCGTTCGAAGGCAGAAAGTTCGCCCCGACCAGCCATGGCTGTTTGGCGTACCAGTCCTTGGCCTGCTTGCCGGTCCAGCGCTTCTCACCGGCGGAGGCAAGCAGGGCCAGCGCCACAAGAGTGAGGTTCAATCGTTTCATTCGTTCCATTGTGACTGATACAGTGGGACCACCGTGGACCTTCGCTTCGACACCAGCCTGCAGTGTTGGACGCTGCATCGTTATTCGGATGTTCACGCTGCGTTTCGCGATTCACGCTTCGCCATTTCGCCGGCGCCGTTCGACGAAGCCTCGCATACGTGGGCCCTTCGAAATGCGATGAATGCACTCACTCCGGAACGGATTGCGGAATGGAAACTGGAAATCGAAGCTCTTCCATTCGAGTACGGCGGCGATCTGGTTCGAGACCTCGCGGAACCCTGGTCCCATGCCGCCGCGCTGCGCCTGGTTGGGCTCCGGCAGGACCCTGGGCTGTTAACATTGACCCGCGCGGCTTTCGCGGCTGGGGCCGATCCCTTTGACGATGCTTTGAAGGCGCGAGGCGACGCGGCAAACGTGGAGCTTTCGCGCGTGTTGCCGGATGCGCTGGGCCCTGTCACCGTGCAGGCGTTTGTAGCCGTTTCGCAGACTCTCTCCGCGTTTCTGGCGGGCGCCTGGCTTGCTTTGCTGCAGCGTCCGGCGCAACTTACCTTGCTGCGTTCCGGCGAAGCTCCGCTCACTCGCGCGATTGAGGAATTGCTGCGTTTTGCCGGACCCTCGCAGGTGCAGTTCCGCTATGCCGGGGCGAGCATCGAGGGCAAAGCGAGCGAGGGCTCTCGAATCGCGCTGCTTACGGGCGAAGCCAACCGCGATCCGGACCAGTTCGGCGCCGATGCGGATGTGCTCAATCTCGAACGCAATGCTTCCGGCCATCTCGCCTTCGGCTTCGGAATGCACGCGTGCATTGGCGCTGCGCTGATGCGTACGGCGGCTTCGGTCGCGATCTCTCGATTTGTGGAGTGTTCCGGAGACCTGCGTCTGGCCGACGCCAAATGGCCCGAGCCGGCGCGGCGTTTCGCGATTCGAGCTCCGTTATCGATTCATGTCTACCGGCGCACTAACGAGTAGGTGTGGACCTGGATGCGCATCGACATTGGCTCTTCCCATGTCCTGTGGCGCGGACAGTCACTGGCAGTGACGCTCGTAACCATCCGAGCACCTTCCGCAAGGATACGCTTTTATGCACGGTTTCGTACTCAACCGGGCGAAAGCATGTTGTACTCCAATGGAGTATAGTAAAGTGTGCACACTGTTGTCGAGACTCCCGCTTTCCTACGCGATGTCTCAGACCTCGGGGTCAGTGAAGAAGAACGACTGGAGATACTGGCATTTGTCGCCGCCAATCCCGATGCTGGCGACGTAATGGGCCAATGTTTCCGGTGTTCCTTCTCAATGCGTTCGCGAAGAACGAACGAGCAAATCTTACGAGGCAGGAGTGCTCTACTTTGAAGGATGTGCTCGGAGCGATCACCGCAGCCTATTCAACGCGAAAGGTATCGAAATGAAGAAGAAACTCACTCCAGGACAGCGAATGATCGAAAGCGCGAAGCAGGCGCTTTCTTTTGCGACAGGCGAGCGCGATCACGGATGCGTCGTCCACGTCCCTGAAGACATCGACGTGAAAGCGATTCGCGAGAAGATCTCTCTTTCTCAGGCCGAATTCGCCAAATTGTTCGGTTTGAGCAAACGTACGCTCGAGCATTGGGAACATGGGAGGCGTGTTCCCAGCGGTCCCGCCAGAGCATTCCTTACAGTCATCGCGCGCGAGCCTGAGGCAGTGCGGCGGGCGCTGCTGGCCTGACCTCTTACCGGTTCGGGTACCCGCTAACCCGAATCTTGCGGAAATCGGTTTTTGAGCCTGCCTCGAGGGACTGGAGTACGATGGGGCCGGCGCCTAGCAGTGCGCCGGCCATGCGGTCGTTTCCGGGCGGTCTGGGATCATCCCACTCCGCGACTTGAAACCCGTTTACCCAGGTCGCGAGATGCCGCCCTCGCGCCATAAACGTCAGGTTGAAGAACTCGCCGTCGTCGGACATCACCCGTCGAGCCGCGAAGAACGGATACAAGCCGCCGGTGCCGAAATTCAATGGCCTTGCGCGATCTCCCTCTTCGAAGCCATTGTAGATCTGAGCCTCATAACCCGGAAATCGCTTTCCCGATTCACCGCGAATGAAGATCCCCGAATCGCCTCTGCCGCCATCCGGCAGCGCGAACACTCGCGCATCGAGTTGCAGGACGAAATCGGAGAACATCTCTTCCGTCTCGATCTGCCCTGGACCCTTCACCGCGTGCAGTACGCCTTCGGCGTCAACGCTCCACTCATGCTTCGCCGCGGCATTCGGAGACGCCCACAGCTTCCAGCCCGTCAGATCCTTGCCATTGAGCAGCGCCCGTGTATGAGAGGCTTCACCTTGATATTGCGGAACTCCACCTTCTTGCCGGCGTTGTACTGCAGGCCGATGTGTCCGCTGAGCGACTTGTTGTCCTCGCCAGTGAGAACCGTCACGCCGTCCAATTTCACGGTCCATCGCGCACCCTGCACTTCCACCAGATAGTTCATCCACTGGTTGGGACGGATCTTCGAGGCCTGCTGTGGTTTAATGTGGCCAACCAGCGCGCCCGTGTGATAGCCGGCGGGCTGATTGTCGAAGATCTGCAACTCATAGCCGGTCAGATGCGGCTGGCCTTCTTTCGCGCTGCGGAGAAAGATGCCGGAGTTGCCGTCAGCGGCCATTCGAAAGTCGCAGGACAAGGCGAAATCGGCGAACTCGGCATTGGAACGCAGCCAGCCGTTGCCGCCCGAATCCGCGATGATCGCGCCGTTCTGCACCCGCCAGCCGGTTTCGCCCACCTGTGTCCAGCCGAACATCGTCCGGCCGTCGAACAACTGCACCCAGCCTTCGGCGGCCTCCTGCGGCGTTAGCGTGTTGGGCTGCTGTTGTGCAGAGGCTAACCACGCCGTCAGCAGCGGCAGCAGCAGCAGCGCGCGCCTCACGCGAACGCCCGCTTCAAGAACTGCACGCCGTCGTAGGCGATCGAATCCGGAGTCTTTTCGATATCGCGCCAGATCGAGGCCGCCGAGCTGATCTCGCCCAGTGCGAAGCCGAAGCTTTCGATGGTCAGCCAGCCGTCGTAGCCCGTCGCGCGGATCGCAGCGGCGATCGGAGGCCAATCGATATGTCCGCTGCCGGGGATGCCGCGATCGTTCTCGCAGGTATGCACGTGCTTCAGATGCCTGCCCGCCAGCGTATACGCGGCTGCGATGTTCTTCTCTTCGATGTTGGCGTGAAACGTGTCGATCAACAAGCCAACCTGCGGATGGGCGATTTCCTCGGCCAGAGCCACGGCATCGGCGGTGGTGTTGAGAAAGTACGTCTCAAAGCGGTTCAGCGGCTCGATCGCCAGCGACACGCCAGTGGCTTCGAGCGTTGGCGTCACGGCTTGAAAGCCTTCAACGGCCCATTTCCACTCGTCCGCCGTGCGGCGCCGGCCGGGCAACAGCCCCACGGGACTATACATCGGACCCGTCAGCATGTGGATGCCGGCCTCGGCAACGGCCTTGATCTTGTCGCGGAAATCGGCCTGCGTGCGCCGCCGGACATCCGCATCATCGGAGATCAAATTCAAACCATCGACCAGCACCGTTACGGCCGTGCAACCCAGGCCGTTTTGTTCCAAAGCGTTTCGCAGATGCGCGGCTTGAAACTGGGCGGGCCGGAACAGCGGCACTTCCACGCCGTCGAACCCGCCCTCCTTGATTCTTGGAAACAGGTCCGCGACTCCCGCGTTGTAGTCGCCGGACCAGATGAAGGTGTTGACTCCGTATCGCATGTGGTTAGACGAGCACTTTCACGAGCGGAACGCCTTTTTTGCAAAGCTCGCACGAATCCGCATGCCAGTATACGCCATTCAAATTCGCCAGCGCATAGAACGGCAACGGGCTGAAGTCGAAGCATTCAGGGTTCGGTTGGTTTACCATCACGGCCAGCGCCACTACCTCGCCGCCGGCGTCTTCCACCAGCTTTTTCAGCTGGCTGAGCTTCTTGCCGGTGCGCAAAATGTCGTCTACCAGCAGGACTTTCTCGCCCTTCTTGACTTCGTGAAACTGGCGGAACTGCATAGGGCAACCCTCGATCTCGCGCTCGGCCCAATACACTTTCTTTGCCCGCAACGCCTCGCAGACGCCGTAAGCCACCGGCAGTCCGCCGGTAGCGGGGCAGACCACGGAAAGCTCCGGAATCATGGCCCGGATCTCTGAATTCTCGCGCAGCTTGCGCGACAGGCCGACGCTCAAAATCTTGGCGGCCTGATAGTCGTGCATGGCAAGCGCCACTTGCAGGTACTCGCTGGCGTGTAAGCCGTTCGAGTATTCGAAATGTCCATTCCGCAAGGCGCCGCTTTCCCGCAACTGGGCGAGAACTTCTTCCTGGGTCGGCACGAGATGCATAAGGTGCTAGCTGGCTCCCTTTCCAGTCAGGACGCGAGGCACGGTCCGGATCATAATCTTCCAGTCCAGCGCCAGCGACCAGTTATCAATGTACTGCATATCCATCTTCATCCAGGTGTCGAAATCGACCGCGTCGCGTCCCGAAATCGCCCAGATGCAGGTCAGCCCGGGGCGCATGCGCAAACGCCGGCGTTGCCACCGTTCATAGCGCTGCACTTCCTCCGGAACAGGGGGCCTCGGCCCCACGATCGACATGTCGCCGCGCAGTACGTTCCACAATTGCGGCAACTCGTCGAGTGAAAACTTCCGCAGCCATTTGCCTACCGGCGTAAGGCGCGGGTCGTTGCGGATCTTGAACACCACTTCGGACCGTTCGTTGAGATGGTTGATCGATTCCTTCATCGCCTCGGCGTTTTCGCACATCGACCGGAACTTGTAAAAGGTAAACCTCCGCCCGTTGAGCCCGCAGCGGATCTGGCGGAACAACACCGGTCCGGGCGAGGTCAGGCGCACAAGCAGTCCCAGTAAAAGCAGCAGAGGCGATAGGACCAGCATTGCCGCAACGGCGATGACGATATCGGTGAGCCGTTTGACGAATAATCGCAATTCGTCGTGTGGCGCGGCGGAAAATGTCAACAGCGGCGCGGCGCCCAGGCGATCCAGGTAGACGTCGCTATTCAGATGCGGGAAGAAATCGCAAGCGACGCGGGTTCGCACGCCTTCCTCGTCGCAAAGCAAAAACACATCTTCGAGTTCGGCGAGGCGTTTGGAATCGACGGCGAAAATCAACTCGTCGATTACGTGGCGATCGAGAAGTTGCGGCAGGTTCGAGAGTTCATGTACCGGATAGCCGAGGTTGGCGTGCGAGTCCTGATCGTCGGCGATGAAGCCGCTCAGCCGCAGTCCGTAGTCGGCCGCCTCCTCGATGGTTCGCGCGATGCGAATCGCGCTACTCCCGGTGCCCACGATCATCAGATAGTGTGGCGACCCGAGCCAACGCACCAGGCTGCTTGCGCGCAGCCGGAACAGCAACATCATCGACCAGAGGTAGCCACCGAAAAAGAACAGAAACGGGCGGCTGAGATCCATGCGCAGCGAATACTCGAGCAGCACCACCGCGATCAACATGATCAGGCACTGCCGCGTCGTCTCACGGAGCTTGAAGCTCAATGGAGCGGTGTCCATCTGTTCGTACAGACGGAACCAGATTCCGGTCAGAACAAGTGTCGAAAGGCTGAACGCCAGCAACAGCGCTTTTGCCGCCCCTTCGATTTCGAAGTAGTGGGTGAGAGTGATCTTGCTGCGAGTGAAATAGGCAGCTTCGAAGGCGATCGTTCCAAAGAGGATGTCCGCCAGCGCAAAGAAAACCCGGACCTTGCGATGATGACGGCTGAACACTTTCCAGTCGTGAGTTTATCACGGGCGCAAGTCGGTCCGCCGGGGCTCGGCCTGCGCACGTTCTTCAAAATGGTGAACTTATTGTGCTGGAGGACGCTGCGGCGGGGGCGGAGGCGCGGGGATTGCGCTTACAGGCTCCACGGCGCCGCGGTGGCAGGTAAAGCACGAAACTCCCTTGTTTTCGGGCAACTTGGTGTTGATCTCTTTCACCATCGTGATCATCTTCAAGGCGACGCCCTTCTTGGGGTTCTCGTCACTCGCGAAATCACCTTGGACATGGCAGTGCGAGCATTGCACGCCGAGCGAAGTGCGATAGCCTTGCATCACACGGATTAGGCCATCCGGCGACAGGATCTTCAGGTTCTTGGGGGGCGGCGGTGGTTGACGCCGGGGTTGCGCGGCGCCTCCTTCAGGCGGCTGTTGGGCGAAGACCGTCAGGGAAATGAGCAGTAGAAGCATCAAACGCATGGGTCACAGCTTATCAATAAACCGCAGGTAAAGGAATCAAAAAATAGAAATGTAAAGCAGACTTTACGTGCGAAGCCTAGAGCCCCTGTGCACGCGGAACACGTTACCCTGGGATTCGAGATATGGAAATCCGCCCGCTGCGATATGACGCCGATGCCTCAGGCTGTCTGGCGCTCTTCGACTCCTGTTTTCCCGATCCGGAGGTGGATGCTGCGCGCCGTGAGGAGTTCTCGCAGTTTCTGCAGAGCGCCGATGCGAGCCGCTATTTCGTGGCGGAGCATGACGGCGCCATTGTGGGCGGCGGAGGCTTCACGGTGGATGTCGAACGGCAATCCGCGCAACTCGAATGGGCGCTCATCCGCCGCGATTTGCAGAGACAGGGATTGGGCCGCTTTCTGCTCCTCTATCGATTGAAGGAGATCGGCAAGATTCCCGGCGTTGTGTTTGTCGAGGCGCAGGTTCCAGCCCACTTGAGTGGTTTTTACGCGAAAAACGGCCTCAAAACCGTTGGCGCCGGCGCGAGGCCCGGATGGTCGGCGCAGCGCATGAAACTGCAGGTCTGCGCCGCAAGCTAGAATGTGGGTTCGGACATGTTAGGGGAGACTATTACGGCGGCCTCCGTCGCAGGCGCTGCCGGATTTGCGGCTTGGGCGGTGCGCGGCAGGTCCTCGACTTTGCTGGCGCCATCCCATTGGGAAGGCACACGAACACGCCCGTCTCTTGCCTTGACCTTTGACGATGGGCCGAGTGAATCCACAGAGGATCTGCTCGAGATCCTCGATCGATGGAAGATTCGCGTTACCTTTTTCCAATGTGGGGCGAACGTCCGGCGGCTGCCGCAAGTTTCGCAGATGGTGCTCGAGGCGGGCCATGAGATCGGCAATCATAGCGACACCCATCCCCGGTTCGACTTCCGGTCCCGCAAGTTCATCCTGGACGACCTGCAAGCCGCGCAAAAGACGTTTCAGGATCTTCTGGAATATATCCCCGAAGTTTACCGGCCGCCGTTCGGCATCCGGTGGCTTGGGATGGCCCGGGCGCAGAAGAAACTGGGGCTGACGGGGGTTATGTGGTCGTGCATCGGGCTGGATTGGCGGTTGGGGTCGAGCGCGATTGCGGCGCGATGCATCGGCGCGGCGCGAAGCGGGGCCATTTACTGCCTGCACGATGGGCGCGAATTACAGGTTCGCCCGAACGTAAGGCCTTCGATCGAAGCGGCGAAACGGATGATTCCGGAATTGCTGGATCGAGGGTACGAGTTCGAGACCGTGTCCGAAATCCTCTCGGCGACTCCGCCAGAGGTAGCAGCAGCCCAGTCTAGATCCGGAAATGAAATCGCAGGCTGGTGACCGCGCTGGTCTTTTTGCCGTCCGCTTCGAACGGCTTGAATTTCCAGGTCCGAACGGTTCGGAGCACCGTGCTGGCCAGAATTGAGTTCCCAATCAACGGGTTGACCTCTTCCACGTTGCCTTTCTCGTCAATTTTCACTTCGACGACGACATCCCCCTCGACGCGAGCCGTCTTTGCGAGTTGGGAATACTCCGGCGCGGGGTTGGCTACTACGTTCTTCATTGCGTCCGCGGTTGTCACCCGAAGTTGAGCATTCACCGGGACGATCGGGAGTAGACTCAGCAGCAAGATTTTGGGGGACATCGATCCCAGCGCTTTCATTTCTACTTCTCATCGCGCGGCTGCGCGATCTCTTGAACGAATAGTGCGAGGGCCCCTTAGAAAATTGGGCGCCGCCCGGACCTTTGATATGCTGAGTGCGAGTATGCAAACCACTCGACGAGATCTTGCTTTGATGATTTCCGCCGCTGCCGCCGCCACCGTGGTCCCCGAAGCTGCAAACGCGGCGGCCGCTCCGGCGACGCTGCCGAGTTCCGCCATGCGATTTGAAGACTTCAAGGTCAAGCAGAATCGCACAAATCGTTCGCGCGACGTCTTCGACGGGCTTACGCATTCGGGCTACCGTGTGGACATGCATTTGACCGAACTCTCGCCGGGCGAAATGCCGCACGCCGCGCATCAGCATGCTCACGAGGAACTGGTCATGTTGCGGGAAGGGACGCTCGAGGTCACGATTTCGGGCAAAGTCACCGTCGTGGGGCCGGGCTCCGTGGTCTATGTGGCGTCCAACGAAATGCACGGCTGGAAGAACGCCGGAGACAAGCCCGCGCACTACTTCGTGATGGCGCTCGGGCGGCCGGTTCCGGCGGCGGGATGACGGCCAAGACACCCCAGCTTTCCGAGGTTCTTCGCTATGCCGGGACTCCAGGGCAGGAGTTCCGCGAGCGCTGCGAACGGCGGATTCTGCATACCAGCCAGTTGATGACGGTGATCATCGATTTCAATAACGGACCCTGGGCGGAGGCGGATCCTTATCATTCGCATCCGCACGAACAGGTCACCTACATTGCCGAAGGAGAACTGCTGTTTCTCGCGGAAGGGCAGGCGCCGCAACGGCTCGGCGCGGGCGATATGTTCGCCGTGCCTTCAGGCCAGCCCCATTCGATTCAGTTGCTTTCCGCATCGGCGAGGCTCATCGATAGTTTCAATCCCCTGCGCGAGGATTTTCTGGCGGCGGCCTTGCTGCCGGGCAACTGAAAAAAAACGGCCGTCAGCCTCCCGCGGCCTTGTGGCGAGCCGAGGCAGCGGATTTCCCTGTTTGCGCACTGGCCTCCGCAGCGTCTGCTTTCTCCTGCAATTGCTTGTTGTGCGCGGTCAGGATCGCCAGAATCAGCCCCGGAAATCGAGGCTCGATTTCCGCGCATCGTGAGGTGTTATGCATCTCGACGCCGCGACGCTCGCCGCGAATCAGCCCGGCTTCGCGGAGAACCTTGAAGTGTTGCGAGAGGCTGGATTTCGGTATCGCTTTCTCATTCATCTGCAGGAAGCTCGAGCAGTTTTTCGAGCGGCCGGAGTCGACGATACCCGCGTAGATCGCAGCCCGCACGGGGTCGGACAGTGCGTGGAGAATGCCCTCTAACGTAATGGCCTCGACAGGGGGGTGTACAAGGGGCCTCATGCCTTCATCTTAGTTCCGGCCGTTGAATAGTTCAATAGTTCATATTTACAGAACTGTTTGGGTCATCCGCTTCGGAAAGCCAACGGCGCTGACATCCGGGTGGATGCCAGCGCCGATTCGTTGGAATTGCGATTGCGTGTTGGCTAGAAGTTCAGTTTCAGACCGAGCTGCAGTGAGCGGGCGCCGCCTGCGCCGGTGATGAAGCCGAAGTCCGCGTTGCCCAGCGTGGTGCCGGGATTGCTGAACTGCGGGGTGTTCGTGATGGAAAACGCTTCGCCCCGAATCTCGAGGTTGAAGCGCTCCGTCAGTTTGACCGTTTTGAACAGCGACGCGTCGAGATTGAAGAAGCCGGGTCCGCTGAAGCTGTTACGGCCCGCCGATCCGAATTTCGCGCCTACTGGATTGGCGAAGCTCGAGCGGCTGAACCACTCGCCTCCGCCATTGGCGATCGTGTTGACGCCATGCAGAATCTGCACGCTCGCCACTTGATCCGCGGTTTGCGTGTTGCTTGGCGTATTGAGTCCAGCCCCGCTAGCGGTGATGGTGAGCGGGGTGCCAGTCATCAGCGTCAGGATGCCGTTGACGCGCCAGCCGCCGATCGTCTTCGCGGCGATGCCGGAATTCAACCAGCGCTTGCCGTGGCCGAACGGCAGGTCATAAATGTAGCTCTGGACAAACGTGTGGGTGCGATCGAAATCGTTGCGCGCGTAGTTGCGGCGGAAGTCGATGTACCACCGCGGCCCACCGTCGTCGCCGGTCTGGAAGCCCATTCCTTTGCCGTAGGTATATGCAGTGGTGATGCCGAGACTGCCCGCGAAGCGCCGGTCCAGCTTGACCTGCAATGCGTTGTAGCTCGTCGAGAAGCCTGCAAACAGCAGGTTCACGCCAGCGGTGCGGCGCAACGCGGCGAATTGTGGAATGCCGTTGTTGCCTTGTCCGATGGCGGCAAAGGTGTTCGGGGCGTTGAGGTTGTAGTTCACCACCTGCGAGACACCGTGGCTGCCGATGTAAGTCACGTCGAGCACAAAGCTCATCGGCAACTGCCGTTGCACCGCGAAGTTCCAGCTTTCCACGTAGGGATTGTTGAATTTCAGGTTGACGGCGTTGTACTGCTGATTGATCGGCGGGTTCTTGATGATTCCATCGGACGGGATCGCGACTTGAATGGGCGCCGGGAAGCCGTTCTGGAAAGTTGCAGTTTGGCCGCTGGGAAGAACCGCCGGGCCATAGGTTGCGACGGCCGGATCGAACTGGTTGTTGGCGCGAACCGGATAGTTGTAGGCGTAGCTGTTATCCGGGAACGGCGTGTAGCTGATGCCGAAGCCGCCGCGGAATACCGTCTTGTCGTTCCAGCGATACGCGATGCCGGTGCGGGGCGCGAAGTAGTTCTTGTGAAACTTCACGCCGAGATCCATCGGCACTCCGCCCACGCCCGCGATTTCGAGAGTGTTGTTGGGGAAGTTGTAGTTTGAGAACCCACCAGCTTTGCGTGGCGTTGCCGGCGGATAGAGTTCCCAACGCATGCCGAGGGTCAGCGTAAGTTTGGGGCTCACCACCCACGTATCTTGCCCATAAAAGAAGTACTGCCAGGCGCGATAGGCCGGGAAGTAGGTCGCGAGATCGCGGCCGGCCTGGCTGGGCAGATCGAGCAGGAAGCTCGCGATGTTGTTGGTGAACGAGGTCGCTGTGGCGGATCCGCTCGCTTGCTTGAGCGCGGTCTGGCCATCGCTGAAGCTGAAGAGCCCGCGCGGGCTGAAGGTCTGCATCTGCAACAGTTCATCGCGGACGCGGCGGATGTCGACGCCCCACTTGATGGTGTGGTTGCTCAGATTCTTGGTCCAGCTATTTACGAGGTTGATGTTCGCTTCGGCGCGCACCCATGGCACGCTCGGCGAGTACCCGATCATCGGGTTCGAATAGCCGCCGTTGAGGTTGACGCCGACGATGCCACTCGAATACTGGTCGATATTCACGCCGGGGATTCCCAACGCGTCGGAGGCCTTGGTTCCGAAGTCGGAATTCTGCGCGACGTTGTTGTAGTGGGCGATGCCCAAGCGCAGTTCGGTGACGAGCGTGTTGCTCACCACCCGGTTGTAATTCAGGCCGGCGCTGTAGGTCTTTTGTACTCCCGTGCCCTCAAAGGCGCCCTGTGCGGGTCCACCGGCGATGCCGAAGATCGGCCCCTGGAACGTCACCGGACGGGCAAAGCTGAAGCGTCCCGTTAGACGGTCCTTGTCGGAAATGTTCCAGTCCATCTTGTAGTCGAACGAGTTCGCATCCTTGCTGAAAGGCAGCAGCGCGAAATAGTTGTTGGTATCGCCGCTGAGGTTCGGCGTCGGCACGAGATTCAGAATCTTGGCCGAAATCGGGTTGATTCTCGCTGTGGGAATGATGTTGCCGGCGAACGGGGTGCGGCCCGTGCCATCCGGATTGCCGCTGGCGGGATCGTAGATGATCGACGACGAACGGCTCAGGTTGCCGCCGCGGAGGTCCATGGCAGGGATGCTGACCCGGTTGGTGTTGGCCTGATGGTCGGAAACGCGCAGGAAGTCGCCGAAGAAGAACAACTTGTTCTTGATGACCGGTCCGCCGAAGTTGCCGCCGTAGTAGTTGTAGGTCTGGTGGCCGACGGTGGGATTGAAGAAGCTGCGCGCGTCGAATTCCGAATTGCGCAGGAACTCGTAGGCGGAACCGTGAAAGCTGTTGGTTCCGCTCTTCAATTGCACGTTGGTCACGGCGCCGGATGCGCGGCCGAGTTCCGCGTCGAAGTTCGAGGTCGAAACCGCAACGGTCTGAATGGCTTCGATCGGCGGAACCATGATCTGCAGCAAACCCGTGCGCTGGTTGTTATCCACACCTTCGATCGAGTAGTTGTTGCCTTGGCGCATGTTGCCGTTCACCTGCGTCTGCAGAGAATTGGCGGCGTTGAAGAACTGCGAATGCTGGTAAGAGGAACGCGTTGTTCCGGGAACGAGGTTCAACAGGTTTTGATAGTTGCGGCCCGTTCCGAGCGGCAGACTCACCGCTTGCACGGCTTCAATCTGGCGGCCGGTGTCGGCGCGGTCGGTCTGCAGCAGCGGAGTTTCCGCTTTGACTTCCACGCTTTCTGAAACGCTACCGGTCTGCAGCACGATATCGACGCGCGGCGAGGTGTTGACTTGCACCTCGACTCCCGCGCGGCTCGATCGCTTGAACCCTTGCAATTCCACCGAAACGGTGTAAGTGCCTGGGGCGAGATCGGGGAAGGTGTAATTGCCGCTTTCGTTGGTGACATTCGAGCGCGTGAGCCCCGTATTGGTCTCGGTGACCGTTACTTTCGCGTTGGGGACTACACTGCCGCTGGCGTCAGAAACGCTTCCGAGAAGGGTTCCATTGACGGCTTGAGAGTATCCGATTGCCACTGTGAGACAGGTCAACAGGGCTAAGACGAGGGAAGGACTACGTAGCTTCATGACTGACTGAAAACTCCCGATCGATGATTTCCACATGGAGTTGATTCATCGAGAATGACTAACTTCTTTACAGTCATGATAATGGAACATTCAGTCGAGCGGAAGCCCCTTGCATCTGAACGGCGCCTATTGCAATCCCATAGGAGTCATGTCAAACTTCGTATGGGAAGCCAATAGGAGGTTAATGCGTGAGTGAGCTGAAGCAGGACATTTGGCAGGGCACCCTCGCCCTCATGGTGCTGAAGACGATTGAAGCTCTCGGGCCCATGCATGGCTACGGCATCGCACGGCGCATCGAACAGACCAGCGGAGACCGGCTCACATTGAACTACGGCACGCTTTATCCGGCGCTGTTGAAACTCGAGCAGGAAGGCTCGATTGCATCCGAATGGGGCGTCTCGGACAACAACCGTAAGGCCAAGTTCTACAAGCTGACCGCGGTAGGCAAGAAGCAACTGGCCGAAGAGACGCGCAACTGGGAACGCACGAACGACATTCTGGCGAGGTTCCTGACGCCGGCCGCGGCTATGAAGGCATCGTCATGAACAAACGAACCTTCCGCGCGTTTCTCGTGCGGCTTTCCGCCAGTCTCTCCCGAACGGACACTCCCCAAGCGGACCAGGATCTTGAATCCGAACTCGAAAGCCACATTCAAATGCACACTGACGACAACATTCGCGCGGGCATGAGCCCCGAACAGGCGCGCCGCGAGGCGATCATCAAGCTCGGCGGACTCGAGCCCGCGAAGGAATCCTATCGCGACCGGCGCAGCCTGCCGCTTCTCAATCATCTTGCGCAGGACACTCGCTTCGCGCTGCGGCAGATGCGCAAAAACCTCGGCTTCAGCCTGGTTGCGATTGTGATTCTCGCGCTGGGCCTTTGCGCCAGCATTTCGATTTTTGCGTTTGTGGATGCGGCGTTGCTGCAGCCCCTGCCCTATGCGAATTCCGTCCGTTTGGCGGGCGTGTTCGAGAAAACCGATACTTGTCCCCGATGCAACCTTTCGTATCCCGACTTTGTGGACTGGAAGCGCATGAACACCACCTTGAGCGCGCTCGATGTGTTCAACCAACGGCAGTTTCTGCTTCGCACATCGACTGGAATCGAAACCTTGAATGGAGGGCGGGTCAGTAGCGGGTTCTTTCGCACGTTAGGCGTAAGTCCCGTTCTCGGGCGCGACTTCCGAAACGGCGAAGATTCCCCGTCAGCGCCAACAACCGTGATGTTGAGTTACGAGACCTGGCAGAATCGTTACGGCGGCAAGAACGACGTGATTGGCCAGGTTGTGAATCTCAACGACGAACCGAACACCGTCATCGGAGTGCTTCCCGCCAACTTTCATTTCGCACCGATTGCGCACGCCGATTTCTGGCAAATTCTTCAACCGGTGGGAAACTGCGAGAAAAGACGAAGCTGTCACGGCCTGTACGGAGTTGGACGCATGAAAGACGATGCTTCGATCGAAAGCGCCCACGCAAATATGGTCGCGATCGCCAGCCAGTTGGAGAAGGAATATCCGGATTCGAACCGGGGGCAGGGAGCCGTCCTGATCCCACTCTCTGAAGTGATCAGCGGATCGCTCCGGCCGATTCTGCTGGCGTTGCTTTGCGGAGCATGCCTGCTCATGCTGATTGTCTGGGCCAACGTGTCGAGCCTCTTGCTCGTGCGGTCGGAGAGCCGCAAGAGAGAGCTTGCGGTGCGCCGGGCGCTGGGCGCCTCGAGCGGCAGGTTGATCATGCAGTTTGTGGTGGAAGGCGTAGTCCTAGTCGCCCTCGGGGCCGCAGTCGGGCTCGCGGCTGGTTTGTGGGCTATCCAGTTGCTCGCCGCGCTCATTCCGCGATTCATGATGGACTACCTGCCGTTTTTACGGGGCGTGGGTATGACCGGCCGAGTGCTTCTATTCGGAGGAGGCATGGCGATCATCGCCGTGGTGTTGTTCGCCATTACACCCGCCATTCATCTGGCTCTTTCGAAAACGCGGGATGGCTTGGCGGAAGGCTCCCGCGGATCGGCTGGCATGGCGTGGAGCCGGATTGGTTCGAAACTTGTGGTGGCCGAATTGGCGACGGCGGTGGTGTTGCTGGTCTGTGCGGGATTGCTGGGCAAGAGCTTGTATCTATTGCTGAACGTCCAACTGGGCTTCAGGCCCGAAAACGTAGTCGCAATACAACTCGCGGCGACGGACAAGAGCTATCCCACAGACGCGGCGCAACTGGCGCTCGAGCGCCAGATTCAGTCCCGTGTCGCCATTCTGCCCGGGGTGGTCTCAGTCGGTCTCTCGAGTCAATTTGCGGTCACGCACAACGGCAACACCAGTTGGGTCAAGTTTGTTGGCAAACCATATAACGGCGAGCACAACGATGTCGCCGAGCGTGCAGTCAGCGCTGGTTATTTTGCAACCATTGGCGCCAAACTGCGAAGCGGCCGGTATTTTGAGGAATCGGAAGACCGCACGAAGCCCAGGGTTGCCATCATCAACGAAACCTTTGCTCGCATGTATTACCCAAGGGAGAATCCGGTCGGCCAGCAGATTTCCTATTTGTCCCGCACCGCGGCTCCGATGCAGATCGTCGGGGTCGTGGAAGATCTGCGTGAAGGCCAATTGGACCAGGCGTTTCGCGCCGTAATGTATTTGCCGTTTCACCAGAACCCGAACACGTTTTTCGCCCTCTCAGTGCTCGTTGCGGCTGGGAACGAGAATGCCGGGATCGCTGCGGTTCGCAGCGAGATTCGCCAGCTCGATCCGGACATCGCGTTCATGAAGCCCTCGACGATGACGAAAATGATCACAGACTCGCCGTCCGCCTACATGCACCGTTCGTCGGCTTGGCTCGTGGGCGCTTTTGCCGCCATCGCTCTCCTGCTGTGCATCGTTGGACTGTACGGAGTCGTAGCGTATTCCGTCAGTCAGCGGACCCGCGAGATCGGAGTGAGAATCGCGTTGGGCGCAGGAACGGGATCTGTGTACAAGATGGTACTGCGCGAGGCTGCCTGGCTGACCTCCGCGGGGTTGCTGATTGGCCTCGCCTTCGCAGTCGGACTGGCGAGGTACCTCGAGGGGCTGCTGTTCGGAGTCACTTCCTGGGATGTGTCGACGCTCTGTGCGGTGGCTGTTGTGCTCGGTTCGGCCGCCATGACCGCAAGTTTCTTCCCCGCGCGTCGCGCGGCGTCGGTGAATCCGATCGAAGCCTTGCGGGCGGAATAGCGATTCGGCTATTTTTGTAGCCGCACCGCCGTTGTTTTTGCGGACAAAACCCACGCGTCGGGGTCGAGTTGGACGTCCTTTGGCATTGCGGGAAGGGGCAGTGAAACAGGGCTTGCGGGCCCTTTCGCCAAGACTGACCCCTTCGCGACCTCGTTGTTGTCGAACTTGACCACCAGAGGTAACGGCATTTCCCAATTCTCGGGCGTCTCCTCCTGGTAGAGCGTACCCTTGAGCAGGGCCTTGCCGTCGGACTGCTTTTCAATTTTGTACTCGAGCCGGTAGCTGGGCAGGTGAGCCTCGTAGACCCACTGGCGGAAGAACCAGCCCAAATGTCCGAACGAATACTTTCTTCCGATGGGCGACTTGACGAAATACTCGGACGCGACGTTGGCGAAGCCCTCGGTGGACGCGGGACGATCCTGATAGCGCTTCACAAAATCACGGAGCATGTCGAAGAAAGCGGAGTCTTTGCCATCGGCGGGATTGCTCAATAGAAAGTGAACCATCCTGAGGACGGCTCCGCCCTTCGCGTACGTCAGCGCCGTGTACGCATTCAAGGTTTCCTCGGTCACTAAACGGCGCCCGAGGATTAACGGCCCAAGATCGGCCAACCTGCCTTTCGCTACTCCGCCTGTAACGCCGACAGGCGGCATCGTCAAAGCCGTTCTCATCCATCGGACCACGTCCGCCATCGCATCGCGATCCATCCTTGCTTTGATGTAAAGAGCGGCGCCGTATTCGGCAAAGCCCTCGCTGAGCCATTGATCCCGATAGGATCGCCACGACACTTGGTTCCCCCACCATTGATGAGATATCTCATGGGAAATCAGATGAAAATTCGGTTTCGACTCAGCCCTCGACATCGGCGGCAGAAACACCAAGGTCGAAAACCCCTGGCCGAAAGGACGCGGGTGGTAGACTCCCTTCAGTTCGCCGTATGGATAGCTGCCGAAGAGCTCGCTGAAGAAATCAACGCCGTTGCCGAATTCCGTCATTAGGAAGGTCTGCTTTTCTTTCGAAAGGCCGAGGCTGGGCGTGTAGTACCGCAGTTCCGTATTGGTTTTAGGCGCTTTGCCAGTGGCAACGTTGAATCGGCCGATTCCAAATCCGGCAAAGGGGACCGCCCGCTCGGTCCGCCAGGTGGTTACTTCGATGCCTCCCGTGGCCTCGGCCGCGTTGCCGGTTTGTCTGCCGACGGTGACCGGAACAAAACCCTTGCGATGACGAAAGATCATCTCGAATTGTGCGCGGTCCAGGTATCCGAGACGCGGATACCAGGCTGTAGTTGCCGTCGGATAAAAAATGTCTTCGGGCACGTCCGAGCTGTCCGATACGATGGCGCCGTTGCCATGAAGGCTTAAGCGGCGCGTCATGTTCTCGCGGTCGAGGGCCGTAAAGAGAGGCTTTCCTTCCGTTTCAAGAGTCACATTCAACGGTTGGCCCTTTGCGGATCGCTGGTTGAGGAACACGGTTGCCCCGATTTCCCACGGCTCTTGAACGACCGTCAGCGGTTTGCCGGTCGCCACATCCGAGGCGCTTTTGACGTCCATGCTGCGTTTCCTGCGCGGATCCTCCGCCTCGCCCATGCCGTCGTTCAATCCAAAGAACAGTGAGGCCGTGTCCCGGACGTATTGACCAGTGATCGTGACATCGTTGCGCAGCGTCCGCTTGCCCGCTTCGGTGGCGTCGATTCGCATCGTATATTTTTCGACGTCGGTCGGGTTGAACACATCGCTGTATTGAAAACGTCCGGACTCATAGTCGGCCTTGGACAGAAACGACAGCACGATGTCGGAGTTCCAGATCGGTTCAACGTAGCGGAAGACGAGTCCCTTCTCACCGGCGTTGAGATCGAATACCGTCGATGGAACCTGTCCCTCTTCATCGAAGACGGCACTGAAGCGGCCAATCGATGTTTTGTCGAATTCAACTAGTAGGAAGCCGGTTTTCTCGTCATTGGCAATTGCCCGTGCGATCCGCGCGCCGACATTCAGACCCGTCTTCCTGAGAAGCTTAGGTTCAAATTTCTCGGCCAACTCTTTGGCGTCGGCGCTGGGCGCCTGCGGACTCGCACCTGCGGCGCCCGCCTGTTGCAAAATTTCGCCTGACGCGCGGAAGACAGCCGTGCGAAATGTGGCATCGATGGTGTCCACGTTGAATGCCCGCTTCACACTCCCCTTCTCGAAATCGACTGGCGGGTTCTCAATCCGAACCTTGCCATTGCCAATGAAAACGGCTCCACGGATGAATCCGGCGACTGGTTTTTCAAGAAACAGCTTTCCGTCCAATGTGATTTCAATGCGATCTTTCTTCAGGACGAGGCCGTGGACGTCCACTGCCGCGGTCAATTCAAATCGCTTCAATTGCGCATAGGCTCCGGGGCCGTCTCCGGCCGGCAACACAGAAAGTGGCAGTAGCGCAATGCAGAAGATGCGGAGGACGAATTTCGTTGGCATTCTCCGTAAAGTCTACCAATTCCGTGAAAGGCGACCTCTCGAAGTGAGTGCGCTGTGGTCAGGCGTCAATCTATTGAGCGGCGCGGCGCACCTGCGCACGTTTTCGGCCTGCCTCGAGGCGCGCGGCGGCCTTCTGCCGGGCCGCCGCGGAGATTTCGATTCGGTTCACCACCGCTCTCGCTCCGGAGGCTTTGGCCATCCGCGTCATGATTCCCTTGTGCTGCACTACGTCCGTCTTGCCTTCCAGAGTCGCAATGCCGCCCTGCACATGCACCTGGAACTTGTTGGCGGCCAGCTTGGAGCGAGCGATGCGGGCCTTCAGATCCCGTTCGATTTGAATGTCGGACAACGGGCCGGCCGCGGATGCCGCAGCAGTCCCTGTTGCGGGTTTCGGAGGGACGGACGCGGGCGGAGCAGGCGCCGCGGTTAGCGTCATCAGGGCTAGCATCGCCGCCATGCCTAGAGTCACCAGGAATTTACTCATATAGGAATAGAGTGCAGCCTCGGCGCTGCTATTCTCGGGTTCTTTTGCAGGGGGGCGGGCCGGATTTTCCCGGCGGACTCGTAGCGCCTAGTTCTTGTCGATTTTACGGGCCTTCCGGAACGATCCGAACGCGAAGTAGCTCATCACGCTGGCGAATGAAGCGGTGAGGATCAGACGTCCTAGAGCTTCCGGACTTTCCTCCAACGCGCGCCAGTAACGGTACGCGTTAAAGGCGCCGACGATGGCGAACATCAGGAACACAAAGCCGATCATTTCGTTCCACAGGACATGCAGGGGTTTGATGACCCCTGGCAGGACGCTTTTTGCAAATTTTCCGGCGAGCTTTAACATCATCTTGTATTTGCAACCACTTGCAGCGTGTAAAGAGAAGCCCCAAGTTTGAGCGGCATTCATCCGATAAGAGAGCAGTAGGCGGGCACGCCGCCCTTGCCAAAATCGCGAATCTGGTGTCTACTTAGGTACATCAGTTACTGTAACGCGATTCGAGCGGTGAAAAGGTTATCCTGGTACCAGCTTGACGTATGGTACCGGCGTGTAGACCGGCGAAAGAAAGAGGCGACCTTTTGGATGAACGACTAAAGCACCTCATGCAAGAGCTCGGAAACGCGATCAACGAAGCGCTGTCCGATTCCGAGCGTATTGCCGAGGCCATCGGTGATATCCGTCATGCGGGCTATGATGTCTTCCTGGTCCTTGAAGCCACCATCGGATTCAATAAGCGCGACGACGCTGAAGATGAAGAGTCCAGCGGTAGCAGCAGCAGCAGCGGTCAGTCCGGTTCAGCCGCCGGAAGCGAGAGTCAGGCTGCTACCAAGCGAACCCAGCAACGGGCTTCCACTGGCAAGATTAAACTTACGAGTCAGGATCAGAAGTTCCTGCGCGCGCTCAAGATTTCGATCGACGAAGAATCGTAAAAGCTGCATTCGGCGAACCACCGCTTCACGCCGCCGCAATCGTCCGAAGACCCTTCCCGCTAAAGTCGCCTCCGCAATTATTCCCCGAAATCCCTCCGAGGTATCCCAAGGGGTATTTCGGTGACATAGCAGGAGTGTCCCTTTTTCCTTCTAAAGTGTTGAAATCTAAAGATGAAGGATTCCTGCTACAGGACGAACTCAGCGAAAACTTCGTTGGACAGCAGTACGCCTTGGCGGGTCAGCCTCAGGAACTCGCCGTTCCTCTCCAGCAAACCCTCTTCCACGAACCGCTGGATCGGATCCTCGAACCTCTCCCATTCCTCCGGCGCCGGCTGGATCCCTTCCCTCATCCGCAACCCCACGAAGAAGCGTTCGCTAAAGATATCCGCCTTCACGGTCTCAGCCGTCGCGTTGCCGCGCTCTTTCATCTGTTCGACATATTGAAGCGCCGTCTCGACGTTCTGTCCCCGCAGGTTGCCGTCGAAAGAGTGCGCATCGGCCCCGAACCCGACGTACGGCTCGAGCTTCCAGTACTTCAAATTGTGCAGCGACTCATGCCCGGGCAGCGCGAAGTTCGAGATCTCGTACCGGGCGATGCCGATGGACTCGAGCTGCTCGCACGCCGCTTCGTAAAATTCGACAATCAGGTCGTCCGACGGAACCGCCTCGGCGCTGTACCTGGAACCGCCTGCTAGCAATTCCCGGCCCAACCGGCTATCCTCGTCGACTTCCAACATGTAAACCGACACATGATCCGGCGCAAGCCGCTTCACCCAATCCAAGGACTCCTGCCAGCTTTCATGTGTCTGTCCCGGCAAGCCCGCGATGAGGTCGATGTTGATCCGCTCGAACCCGGCGTTGCGCAGCGTCACCACATCCTTGTCGACCGTTTCGGCGGTGTGCCGCCGTCCGGTCCGAGCCAGCTCCCGAGTCGAGAACGACTGCACGCCAAGACTCACCCGGTTCAGGCCGCTGCGCATCCACGCGGCTGCCTTGTCCCGGTCGATCGATCCCGGCGCCGCCTCAATGGTTGCTTCACGCCACGGCTTCCAGGGGATCATGGACAGAATCGAGTCGAGCGCCTCAGGATCCATCTGGCTTGGCGTGCCTCCGCCCAGGTAAACCGTGTTCGGAGTCCAGCGCCAGGCATGGCGGGCGATCTCTGTCCGCAAGGCCTCCAAATACTGGCCTTCGAGGCTCTTCGGCAAGACCCCGGAAGCAAAGTTGCAGTAGGTGCATTTCTGCGAACAGAACGGAAATGAGATGTATACGCCTGGCACTACAAAACGACCGTTTCTCCGATTTGCTGTCCGATGACATTGCCCAGCAACTGGTCCAGCGTCTCGCCGGTCGAGGAAAACACGAACTCTCGCCGCGCCTCATCCCAGTCGAGCTTGAAGCTACGCACCAGCGCCGAAACCCAGATCTGGCGGACGGGCGAATTGGGGCTCACGACAAACCGCGCGGGCGGGTCGTCGAACTCGATTTTGAGTGCGCCTTCCTGCAGGTCGGCCTCGAAGCCGAACTGTTCGCCGGCCTCGCCGAGCCTGTCGGCAAGGGATTCTAGAGCCGCTGTCGCCAACGTTTTGAACTGCTGGTCGTCCATAAGGGGGTAAACCACCACTGTAGCGAACTTTGCAGCGAACTTTTCATTATTGCGACTTTCAGCCTTTCGAACTCATCTGGTAGTCTGAGAACTGCCACGCGTGTCAGGGGAACCCTTTTTTGTCTATGGACGGAGCTTGCCTGCGATATACAGAACTGCCTGGAACCTCCAGGATCTTTGCCGACTACCTCTATGACTTCGGCAAAGTCGCCAAGTATTACCGTCATGCACCTAGAAAAGCTGGAAGTTTCGCTCAGTCTACCGCGGAGATCGACTATCCGGACTCCCGCCGTGCAGCTGTGGTGCAAGCCCTTCGAAAGATCAATCCGAACAGCTCGAATCTCGACCGCCTGGCCAAACCAGGAACCGTCGCGGTAGTTACCGGGCAGCAAGTTGGCCTATTCACGGGACCAGCCTATACCGTTTTCAAGGCGGTGACCGCCGCTGCCGTGGCCAGACAATTGAACGGCGACGGCATACCAGCGGTTCCGGTATTCTGGCTCGCGACTGAGGACCACGACTTTGCTGAAATCGCTGCAGGCCACGTCTACGATAGGCACGCCGAAGTTCGCACCCAGAAGGTGGTGACCAGTGGAGCGGCAGACCGGCCCGTTGGCGGCATCGTCCCGGACGGCGGCTTTCCGCTCGATGCGCTGGAACAAGCGCTGCAAGGTTTCGAGTACGCGGGCGAAGTGATGGCGATGGTGCGCGAGGCGCATGCGGCTGCTGACGGCGCCATGGGCGGCGCGTTCCGCGAGACATTGCGGCGCTTGCTGGCGAAACTCGACCTCGTCTTTATCGATCCTCTCGATCCGGAGATTCGCGCCATCGGCGCCCCCTTTCTGCGTCGCGCCCTCGAGTGCCAGGAAGTCCTGTATCCGAAGCTGCTTGCACGCAACAAAGATCTCACCGCGGACGGCTATCACGCCCAAGTCCACGTCGAGCCTGACACGTCGCTGTTTTTTCTTCTCGAGAAGGGACGCCGCATCGCTCTGAAGCGGCAGCCGAACGGAGAATACGCGGCCAAAGACCGTAGGTTCACAGCAGCGGATCTAGCCTCGCGGGCCGAGTCGATTTCGCCGAACGCGCTGCTTCGTCCGGTGCTTCAGGATTTTCTACTGCCGACGGTCGCGTATGTCGGTGGACCCGCGGAACTCGCGTACTTCGCCCAATCGGAAGTGCTCTACAGTTCGCTGCTCGGCCGCATGCCGGTGATGCTGCCTCGCAACAGCTTCACGCTGATTGGCGCCCGCGCACAGAAGCTGATGGAGCGGTATCGGTTCTCGCTACCGGATGTCTTCGTGCGCCACAGCGACCTTCGGGATGCAGTGGCGGCCAAGCTTTTGCCGGACTCGCTCCAGGCCCTGTTCACGCAGTCGGGAGTCGAGATGCGCCAGACGCTCGACCGTCTCGAGTCGAGCCTGCGGACCTTCGACCCTTCTCTGGCCAAGGCTCTCGTGAAGAGCAAGTCAAAGATGCAGCACCAGCTTTCGAAAATGGAAAAGAAGACGGCGCGTGAAACGCTGCGCCGCGACGAACGCGCGAAGGGTGACGCACGGCATCTCTCGAACATGCTCTTTCCGGAAGAGCATCCGCAGGAACGTTTTTTCAGCATCCTGCCCTTTGTCGCCGAGTATGGGCCCGGTCTCATCGACCAGATCATCCAGTATTCTTGTATAGACTGCGTGGATCATCACGTACTTCCGATCTAGGGGCGTTTTCTTGAAATCTCACATCTGTTCGATCTCCTGCCTGGCCGCACTCGCCGCGGTGGCGGTAAAGGGGCAGGTTCCCCAGTTCCCCGATGCGGCCGCGCGCCGCGAGAAACTGAAAGCCGCGCTACCCGAAATCGAGAAAATATTCGAGCGTTATCACAAAGGACGCAAACTGCCAGGGTCGGCATGGGGCGTGGTGATCGACGGCGAACTCGTTTTCACGCGCTCGTTCGGCGTTCGCGAGCGGACCTCCAATGACGCGGTGACGGCGGATACGGCGTTCCGCATCGCTTCCATGACCAAGAGTTTTACGGCGTCAGCGATTTTGAAACTGCGCGACGAAGGCAAGCTCTCGCTCGAGGATCGCGTCGAAAAATGGATACCCGAATTCAAGAACTACAAGTATCCAACCGCGGACACGCAACCCTTGCGCATCCGGCACCTCATGACGCATGGCGCGGGCTTTCCGGAAGACAATCCGTGGGGCGACCGCCAGATGGGCGAACCTCTCGAGTCGTTGTCCCAATGGGTGAAGAAGGGCATTCCGTTTTCGACGCCGCCCGACACCGAATATGAATACTCGAACTACGGATTTGCGTTGCTTGGACAGATTGTCGCCAAGGCGTCGGGCGTTCCGTATCGTACCTATATCGAAAAGCAGATCCTCGCGCCACTGGGCATGAAGTCCTCATCGCTCGAGCCATCGGCCCTGCCGGAGAATTCGCGGGCGGTCGGCTACGGTCTGCGCGGCGAAGAATACTTTGTGATTCCGTCACTACCGCATGGTTCGTTCGGATCGATGGGCGGGCTCGTCACGACTGCAAACGACCTCGCGAAGTGGGTTGCTTTTCAATTGTCGGCGTTTCCGCCGCGCGATGAGGCGGATAAGGGTCCAGTGTCTCGCGCGTCCTTGCGCGAGATGCAGCGCCTCCAACGGCTCGGCAATTTCGCTGTCGAGCGCTCGCCTCTCCTGCGAGCCACCGCGGGAGGCTACGGTTACGGACTCGGCATTTCAGAGGATTGCCGTTTTGCGCACATCGTCGGCCATGGCGGAGGTTTGCCCGGCTTTGGCTCGTACATGATGTGGCTGCCGGATTATGGCGTCGGCATGCTCGCAATGACCAACCTTACGTACGCAGGCCCCGCGCCGGCGTTGAGCGAGGCATTCGACGCGCTGCAAAAGACCGGAGCCTTGCAGCCTCGCGTGCTGCCTCCGTCTCCCGTATTGACCTCGACGCGCGATGTCATCGCCGGGCTGTGGAACAAGTGGGATGATGCGGCATTGCAGAAGATCGCAGCGAACAATCTGGCTATGGATTTGCCTCCTGCCAAGCGCAGGGACCGGATGATGGAAGTGCAGAAGCAGGTGGGCGCATGTCAGGCGCCCGGTCCCGTGGATGCTGAGAATCTGTTGCGCGGCCGCTTCCGCATGAAGTGCGAACGCGGCGATGTGGCCGTCACCTTCACGCTCGCGCCAACCAACCCGCCGGCCGTGCAGTTCCTCGACTTTTCAGGCATCGGCCGGTTGAGCGATGCGATGAAGGCGTACTCCGAAGAGGCGGCGAAGCAGGCCGGCCCCTCATGCAAAGTTGCGGATGTAGTGGGCGGGGATGGCGTGAAAGATGCGCGCGTGCGCTTGTCGTGCGACAGTGGACCGGCTATGGCGTTCCTGTCGCTTGACGGCGAGCAGAAGTCCTCGCAAATCCGCCGGGCGCCCGGTGCACGCTGTGCGCCGTAACAGCGCGACAAAACCGACGCCAACGCCCGCCTGATTCCCGGTGAGCAGTCGGTTACTTCTTATAAACGCAACTCTCTTTGACGTTCGCCGACCAGATGCAGAACCTGGTTCCCCCCTGGTCGCGCTCGACCTTCCACGAATACGCCTTGGAATTGGCCGGCAGCGGCTTGCGATAGTTGAAACGGCTGTTGCAATTGTCCTTGCTGTCGAGGGTTCCGCCGACGGAATCGAAATAAATCAGGCCGCCGTCAAAGCGCAGCGTGCCCGACTCGAATGGAGTGACGGTCATCGTACAGTTGTACATGGACGATTGAATGAGACCCGTGTATTCGAAGCGTCCATCGGCGAAGATTCGGTAAGACGATCCATCGCCGCTCGGCGGCGCCCACGAACCGGTTGTTTGATTGACGTAGTTGACCGAGGCGGTGGAATGCACTGCCGACCAGTCGCCGGCGAGTTCGGCGGGCACTCCGGATCGCGACGAGGCGACTGCCACGACCGGCGCGCGGCTCGGCTGCGACCGTTGGTAGACGGCGAGCAGGAGTTTCGACACCGGTTCGGTGGGCGCTTTACGCAACGTCTCGAGCATCTGCGGCTGCACTTTGCGTTTGATTTCTTCGCGCTCGCTCGCGCCGAGGTTCGCGATCGTGGGTTGCATGCGCGCAATCTGCAGCGAGTCTTCGCGTTGTTTGGCCGTTGAGACCCGCCACGACTCGATTTCCGCGCGCTCGAAGAGCGCCCGCTCTTCATTGGTCAGGCGGGAATCGAGCGCGAACTCGAGAAACGCGCCGATCTGCCGCACTGCGCCGCGGGTTAACGCCGGCGGGCCAGGCGCGACAACTTCATCATCGTTGTCACGATCCGCCGCGAGGAGTGGCGGCGCTGCTATTACAGTCACCGCCACAATGCCGAGTACAGAAACGGCAAGCGAAGGTTTTTTATACATCAGAGGACGCTCCGACCTATTAATGCGGTTTTCGCGGGCTCGATCGGCTCAGGGTGCTGCAAAAAAAACATCGAGCCTTTCACGGTTCCGGCTCCGCATTGATTGGGTGTGGAGGAGAACTTTTGGAACATGCTGACCATACTTCGAATCATTTCCATAACGGCCCTTGTTGCCCTGGAACCCGCTGAACCGGTCCAACTGACCGGCCGTTGGACCTCCGGCCGCCTTTCGATGATTCAATACAAAGATTCGTATACGGGCGTTTTCAAACCGCCGTCCGGCAGCCACTTTGCTTACGAGTTCCGGCCCGACGGCACTTACACCTTTATTGGTTTGATGCAAACCACCATGTACAATTGCACGACGTCGATGTTCTCTCAGGAAACGGGGACATACGAAGCCGACGGCTTGCAGGTCTCGCTGCGGCCGCAAAAGAATCCGTATCAGATGCGGTATTCGTGCGCGCCGTCATCGAATCGCGAAGCTCCGGGCAAGTTGCTCAACCGAACCTATCAATACCGCGTCAGCTCTGGCGGCAAGCTGGAAGTCGTGTCGCCGCAGGACAACTCGGTTCAGACGTTCCAGCGAAGCGCGGAATAGCTGTTTCAGGGAACAATCGGTAGTTCGATGTAGCTGGCTTCGGAAGCCGAGTGGTGGATCCGCTGCGTGGACTTGCGGTAATCCTCCGGTTTCGCGAAGAAGATGTTCGACACGAAGGTCTGCGGGTTGCGATCGTACAGCGGGAACCAGCTCGACTGCACTTGCACCATGATGCGATGGCCAGGCAGGAAGACATGGTTCGCGTTGGGCAGCGCAAAGCGGTACGTGAGGGCTTTGCCAGGTGCGATCGCTTTGCCGAATTCGAGGCTCTCGCGATAGCGCCCGCGGAAGATATCGGCGGCAACCATCAACTGATACCCGCCCATTGCCGGCTGGCCGGCTACTTCATCGGGATAGACGTCGATGAGTTTCACGACCCAGTCTGAGTCGCTACCGGTAATAGAGGCGACGAGATTGGCGATCGGCTCGCCGCTAATTTTCATCGGCGCTGTCAGCACCGTCGAGGTGAATGCGAGAACATCAGGCCGCCCGGAAGCTTCACGCTGGTCATCGACCAGCCAGTTGGACCAGGCGGGTCCACCGGTGGGGCGCACCGGGCGGGGTTTGAAAGGAACCGGCTTTGCAGGATCCGAAACATATTCGCTGAACGCTTCGTCGCCGGCTTTCGGTGCGGTGAAGTCCACCTGCATACCGGCCTTCAGGTAGAGCTTGTTCGAACGGCTGGCCGCCGCCGGAGGCCATGCAGGCAGGCGCCGCCAGGCGTTGGTTCCGGTCTCAAACGCAGTGACCGGCGCGATGTCCGCCTTGGGTGCACCGTCTTTCAAATACTGATCGAGAAACGGCCGCAAGACCTGCTGCCGGAAGTACAGCGACGTGTCGCTATTGAACTTGATTGCGCCGAGTGCGCTGCCGTCGCTGATCGACTGGCCGTGATACCACGGTCCCATCACCAGAAAAACCTTGTCGTTGTTGACGTCTTTGGGCTCGATCGCCTTGTACACGGCGGGCGCGCCATAGATGTCTTCCTGGTCCCAGAGGCTGTGCACCAGCATCACCGGGACCTGCAGCGGCAGCGCGCCGAGGATCTTGTCCACCGCCTGATCGCGCCAGAAGGCGTCGTATCCCGGATGTTCCACGATCTTGCGCCAAAAGCCCATTTGATCGAGCCCGCGGCGTTTTGCGAGCTCGCCCGCCGAGACCGCTTGCAGGAACATGTCGTACTCGTCGTAGTGAGTGGTCCACCACTTCGATTCGCCTCCGCGGGTCGCCTGCTGATCCCAGATGTAGGCCATCATCTCCTGGCGGAACGCCCCATTGTGGAACCAGTCGTCGCCCATCCAGCCATCCACCATGGGGTTCATCGGAATCGAAACCTTCAGCGCCGGATGCGGGTTGACCAGCGCCATCAGCGGTAGAAATCCGTCGTAGGAAATGCCCAGGATCCCAACCTTGCCGTTGGTTTCGGGGATGTTCTTCACCAGCCAGTCGATGGTGTCGTAGGTGTCGGTCGCGTGATCGACGGGCGTGGGATTGCGAGGTCCACGCAGCGGGCGGTTCATGATGTAGTCGCCCTCGGAACCGTGCTTGCCGCGAACGTCCTGCACGACGCGAATATAGCCGCCTTCGACGATCACGTCGGTCGCGTTGTCGTAGCCAGTGAGGATCGGGCCGAGATGCGAGCTCTTCGCGTGAGCCGTCAGTTCGTTGGCGTTGTACGGTGTGCGCGTCAACAGAATCGGCGCATTTTTTGCGCCTTTGGGAACAATGACGACGGTATTGAGCTTGACGCCATCCCGCATGGGGATCATGACGTTGGTCTTGACGTAATCAAAGCCGGCGTTGGGAGTGGTGAGCTTCGCCGGAGTTTCGCTGGGGAGCTCGGCGTAGGTTTTGGGCTGCGTTTGTGCGAAAAGCGTCGAAACGCAAAGCAAGAAACAGGCTGGCTTCATCTTGATGACTGGCAGTCTCCTGACTGTTCAGTCCATGATAGCCAACGACCTAGCGGGAAGCTGGTTCTGCAGCCGGTTCGGGCGCCTTGCTCTGGGCCTGTTCGCGGAGCAAAGTCATGATGCTCTCGAGCAACGCCGGATTGTCCTCGGCCGGTTCATGGGAATCCGGCTTGGAGTAATCGACATGGATTCGGTCGGCCCGAACGCCTGCGGACCTCGTGTCGAGTTTTTCAAAAGTGACAATCATGCTGCGTCATCCTTCGCTTTCAGATTAGCTGCTTTGAGCAGTTCCGGCAAGATGGCCAGTTGGGCAGCCGCCGCGATTGCCTTTCGCACATCCGGTTCGGCAGCCGGTCTCAAGAGGTCGGCAGCGCCGGTGGTGAGCGCCCCCATGCTACAGACGCAAATGGGCAAGTTTGTGATATCGAGTATGGGCACAGAGAGCAGAAACTGGTGCTGGTTCCCAGCGGGATCGGGCACGTAAGTGTTGATCTCCCGGTTAGTGGCAAGGCGCGCGATGTCGAAAGTTCGCACCGTACGGGACTGAAATGCTCGTCCTCCATTGCCGCTGCCGACCGGTAAGGTGAACTTAGGGTTTTTGACGTTGAGGCCGTGGCTGGCCAAACGCAAGATCGATTCGTCCTGCTCGGAGCGCACAAAGATGCCGGCGTCGATCTCTTGGACCGAGTGGAAAACCTGCGTTACGTCCGTGGGTTCGATTTTCATATCCATGGTGCGCGCTAATTGCTGCGCCACGATCATAATGAACTTTCCGAGAACGATCTGATTGACGCCTGATTCGCGGAGAACCTGTTCGAGCAAGCTGCGGCGGGCCTTCGCTGGGGCCGGCACAGGTGCGCCAACAGGCAAAGTCCAGAAAAGGCGGTAGGTATAGTGGATGCTCGGCGCTTCCATTTCGAAATGGATGGCTCCATTCTCGAATGGATGCAGACAATCTTTCGCCTGAACCGTCAGGGCGTCATTGACTGCCCGTGTGCCCAGCTCGAGCACCTCGACATCCACATTCGGGGGCATGAAGCTGCGGTCGAACTGAAGCTGAAGTGTGAGTTTGGCGGTGTACTCGGTCAGGGAATATTCAAGATAGTCTCGAGGTGTTCCCTCATCGGATGGCTGTCTCTCCCTTTGCTCGCTGGCGGACAAAACATAAGAGTCCTGCTCGAAGTTCCGGATGACCGCCTTGGCCGGGTCCTGCCGTGTTGGGGTTCGAGAGAATGTCAAAAGCCCCGTGCCGTCCAGCCCAATTCCGTGACTTGTGCAGGTGCCAAGGAGGTAGCCTGAGGCCTCGCCTCTCGACACGGTCGAGTTTGGGATGCGAATGGCCACGTCGCCATCCGTTCGGTTGAAGACGATCTGTTCGAGCGCGTAGTCGTTCTCGGCATAGCCTTCCTGGTCGATCCTGACCGACCATTGGATGTGCCCGAAGCGGTATCGGGCCGCGTGATCGCGAAGAATGAGATCGGTGACTGCGGATTCGGCGGGCGAAGGAGGCGCCTCCCGGAAGGCAAGATCCGTCACATCCCTCTTGTTCCGGAAGAACTGGCGAATACCTCGGGTCCCGGAATGCGAGACAGCCACAAGATTGAAATTGTGGCCGCGGGAATCGATGTCGCTCGCATCTTTCATCGCCGAACCGGCGCCCAGAATCTCGACGAAATGCTGCTGCGAACTGTCCGCGCCGATTCGCAGTTGCGACCACGTGGCGTTGTGCTTGTGCCCATGCAGCACGATTCCGATGTTCTGCTCGGCAATAAAACGCAATAGATGCTGCGTCTTTCGAGTTGCGAGAAGGAAGTCCGCGCCTCCGAAAGGAACAGGAAGGACATGGTGATGCACCAGCAGAATCTTGGTGGCGTGCGCGATCGCGTTTCTCGAAGGGTGCCGGTGGAGCGCATCCTGCAGCGACGCAATCGCCCGTTGCGATACGGTTCCTTCGGCGGTCACGAACGCGGCCAGCGGATTCAGGTCGAGTAGAAAGAACGCCACTTCACAGCCCGGATAGTACAGCACCGGGTAAGGGGGCACGCCATGAAATGCATTGAAAAAGATGGTTGCGAGCGGACCCAGTCCGCCCAATCCACTGAAAAAGATATCGTGGTTGCCTGAGAGGATCAGGACTCTACGCGCCATGTCGAGATTGCATCGGCGGGCGACATCGGCAATCCACGCATGGGCTTTCCGCACCGCCATGCCTGGATGATTGACCAGATCGCCCGTGACGACGAGAAAGTCCGGCTTCTGAGACTCCAGGATCCGGCAGAGAGCCTCCGCCGCATCCTGATCGACCGTGGGAAAGTGCAGATCGGAGATATGGGCGATTCTGACGACTTTTTCGGTGGACGGAGCGGGGCTGGGCGGGTCCCTGTCCGCCATGCTGAAGCGAAGCCCGACCGCGACCACGACGGCGGAAGTCCAATACAGCGCTTGAATCGCGGTTTCGGCCCAAGGCGGGATCCCAGTTGCCAGGCGCCAGCGGATCGCCAGTAGCCCGGTGGCAGAGATCAGGAACACGCAAGCGCCCCAGTCCAGCCAGGGATGCGCATTCCGCACCACGATCAGGGTGGCGATGCAGAGGAGCCCGAGGACGCAGTACGCGCGCAGTTGCCAGGCAGGCGGGCTCAACATCTGCCATTTCCAGGCGACGAACGCGAGTCCAAGCGCCGGAATGAGAAGCGGCCAATGCCATCCGGATGCCCGTATTGGCCGGAGAAACAGCCAAAGACCGGCCAATGCGAACCCACAGAGCGCAGGGCCGACGAAAGATGGGGTAGCACCCTCGCGTTGCAACAAATAGATCGCCGCGAAGAGTGAGGTCAGGGACCCGGCTGGCCCGACGGCGCCGGCCAAGGATGCGGCCGAGCCTGCTGCGATCAGTAGCGCCGAAAAATGCAAGATGGGGCTGCTGCTGCTGGCGCCGATGCCTTCGTAGTTTGCGGCGATGACCGCCAGAATGCAAACCGGTAGCGCGAGCAGCGGCAATGCCGCCTTCAGCCTTGACGGAGCCTTCGGTACCTCAGCCACCCCACTATATTAGTAAAGAATCCGGTTAATGGAGATCGGATTTGGCGAGAGATTTATCGAGCCACGGCATAAATAGCTTCAGTTCCTCGCGATGGATCAGCAGCAATTGCGAGGTCCGCTCGCCAGGCTTGGCCGAACCCACGGCGATCAGCAGACGGTCCCCATTCAGCTTTCTGACCCGGACGCTGTAGCCGGGTTTGCCGTCCTTCATCCAGTGATGGACTTCGGACATTTCCGGCGGGAACAGCGCATCCACGTTTTCCGGTTCCTCGTAGTTCCGCGCGACGCTGACGATTTTGTTGCCGGATTTGCGGATGCAGATGACGTGGCTGAACTCGTGCGTATCGGCCACATCGATCTGAAATTGCCAGATGAGATAGTTCGGACCCAGTTCGCCAACCTGGCGGACGGGTCCCAGCTTCTCCAGGATTTGCGCCGGCGTCTCGTCGAGCGTGAACCACCGGATCTGGTCATCCTGAATTCGCGGTTCAACAAACGCTTTCGGCTGCGAAAATAGGGGCGCCGCGCAAAACAGCGCGAGCACCCCAGTAAAAGCAACCAGTGACGAGCGTTTACTTGCCAATCGTGCGGGGATAATTTGCATTGCCGAGAATCGTTTCGAGGAGTTTATCCGCGTCCGCAGTATCGCCCAGCGCAGCGGCGATCTTGAAGAAGATGTCCGATTCGTCCATATAACCGGTGAACAGGAACGCGCCCGGACCTTCCGCCGTCACCGGCACGCTGGACCCGGTGTGGTCGCCCGTGCGGAAAGCAACGGACAAACGGCGCAGCGGTTTGTCGTTGGAGGGCGCACTGTTGGTTGGATAGCCCGTCTTGGTGTCGAGCGGGTATGCGGGGAAGCCGAAGTAGGTGGATTGATTGTTGGCGGCCGAAGCAGGGAAGCCGGCGTTGATATCCGTGCTGGTATAAGAACCCGGAGCGCCGGTGACGCCGGTGTTGTTCGACGCCGCGGTGCTGCTGTTGATGTACGGCAGGCCGGCCCGGGCATTGGAGTACGAATCGCCGAAGACGGTGAAGGCCTGGTCTCCGCGGCTGGATTTGATGCTGAACGTTTCGCTCTTGGTGCGGTTGAAGTATTCGGCGTCCGGCGTGTTGCTCACGCCGTTGATCACCATCGACTGATCGTGATCGGCGGTCACCACAATCAGCGTATCCTTGGCGCTGCGCTTGGCGGCCCAGGCGCGCGTCCAACCGATCGCCTTGTCGAATTCGATGGTGTCCCAGATCGTGCCGGCGGCCTGGTTCGGGTGCGACTGCTTGTCGATCGAAGCGGCTTCCACCATCAGGATGAAAGGCTGGCCGGAGAACGATGCGGACAAGGCTTCAACGGCCTTCTGGGTCATGAGGTCGAGCATTGGCTGATCGGTCCAGGCGCCGAAGTTGGGGACCGGCTCGGAGGCCGGACGCGGCAGGCCAAGCTTGTCGTAGGCGACGTCCATGTTGGAATCGGATGCCGCGATGCCGGCGCTGTTGACGGCCGGAGTCGCGTTGCCGCGGAACAGGCCGAGAACGCGTTCGCCCTGGCCCACATTGCGCAATTGCGAAGCGGTGTTGACATAGCGGAATCCCTTGCCCTGGAACTCGGCGACGAGGTCGCGCCCGTCCCGGCGGGCGGCGGGAAGGAACTGGTCGAGTCCGCCACCCATGATGACGTCAAACGCCGGCTGGCCTTTCAGCATCGGATTTTCCAGGTACTGGCGGGCGATTTCGGCGCGGGTCTGACGGTAGCCGGTGTAGGCGCCTTCGACAGCGGGAGTCGCGTCGGTGATGTCCGCGGTGGACACGATGCCCGTCCGGTAACCCTGCTTGCGCTTCAGGTATTGCCACAGGTTTTCAATGCGCGGGTTGTCCAGAATCGAATCGAGCGTGGTCACGTTGGTTGTCCCGGTAGCGCGCCACAGGCAATCGGTGCCGTCCGCGAAGACGTTGACCGCGTTCAGAAAGCTCTTGTTGCCGGAAGCCCAGGCCGTGCCGGTGTTGGCCGAATCGGGAACCACCGAATCGGACCCGTAGGTCATCGACATGCCGCTAACGGGCATCTTGTCCATTTCGAGCAGCGTGTCAAAGTAGCCCTCTCGGAGGCCGGACTTGCCGGTGGCCGGGTCGATGACGGAGCGCGAAACCAGGCGCGCGGCGTCGCGATAGGCCGTGCCCATTGCATCGCCGATGAACAGAACGACATTCTTGCGGATGCCAGTGGTGCTGAAGGGCCGCACCAAAACGTCGCGGCTATCGGTGACAGTGACACCATCCACATTCGCGGTTACGGTCAGTTTGTAGGAGCCCGCCTTGTCGAAAGACTGCAGGTTGGCGCGGATCACGAAATCGGAGCTGGTGTCGCAATCGAGCAGCGTTTTGACGGGCGCGGAAAAACGCGAGGTCCAGTCGTTGTCGCCGGCCGTGACGCTCAAATTGGTGACGGCGGCGCCGTTGCGGACTTCCACAACGAGGTCGACATATTGGCCTTCGAGCAGGCGAATCCGCTCAGGCAGAGCAAACTTGATGCTGGGCGCCGATTGCGCGGATAGTGCAGCGGCGCCGCAGAGAAAGGCCACGATTGTGGCGAAGTTTTGGCGTTGATGATTCACGAGATGAGAGATTCCTACGGTGCTAGAGTAGTCACCCAGCATCGTCACCCGATGACATCCGCGTGAAAAATGAATGAAAAACCTAGGTGTCTTCGAGCAACAGGGGATTCACGCCAAGTCCTGGCGCTTGCGGGACGCGGTACGACGGCATCTGCATTTGCATTGGCTCCCGCAACCTCTTGTTGCTGGACACAAACACCGTGGGGTTGAATTCGCAGAGGGGCGCATTGCCGAGAGCGGCTGACAGATGAACTGCTGCCGCGATCTGCGGTCCCAGGGCGATGCTGACATGCGGAACGACCGTCACTCCGGCATCCGCGATGTGCAGGGATTCGGTGATGCCCGAACGTCCCAGATCCGGCTGCACGAACCGCACCAGGCTTTCGTCCAGAAACCAACGCATCTCGCGGCGCGTGCGATAGCTTTCGCCTAGCGCGAGCGGCAGTTCCGGCAGGGCTTTGGCAAGTTCCCGATGTGGTTCCGGTTCGTCGGGCATGAACGGCGCTTCGAGCCAGTAGAGTCCGCGCTTGGCGAGTTGTTCGATGAAGCCGCTGTCGCGCGGCCACTCGAGCCTCCACAGCGCGTCCACCGCGAGATTGGAGCCGGAGCCGAGTTCCGCGCGCAAGGCGTCGAGGGTTTCGAGCAGTTCCGCCGCGGACTTGTCAAAGAAGATCTTGAAGGTCCGGAAGCCCTGGTCGAAATAGCCGCGTGCAAACGCACAGCGCGCCGCCAGGGTTTCGCCGCTAAGTCCACTCAGATAGGCGGGCACTGTCTGCTTTACGGTCCCAGCGTTGAGCATCGACGCGACGGGCAGGCCTCGCATCTTGCCGGCGAGGTCCCAAAGCGCGATGTCGACGCCGGAAATCGCGTCGAGCATGAACCCGCCGGTCTGCCCGCGCACACGCATCGTCTGAAACATGCGGTTCCACAAATGTTGAATCGCCGCCCGGCTGCCGTCGAATTCCTCGCCTTGCACAACGCCTGCCAGGATGTCTTCGATAATCACGGCGCTCACGCGCGGCGCGACCGGCGCCTGGGCTTCGCCCCAGCCTACAAGTCCATCGCCGGCGGTGACGCGCACGAGCGTGGACTCAAACCGTTCCGAGTAAACCGCCGCCACGGTGGTGGACCATTTGTATGCGGCGCAAGCGCTCGAAGGAGCGAACAGGGATCGGCTTTGCGATCCGCCACTGGCCCCAGGAACTGTCGACGCCGATTCCGTTGTTCGCGGTTCGTTAGAAGACGCCTGCAAACACGACGGCGAGCCTGCAGTGCCAGTGGCGCTCTGCAAGTCCCGCGCAAGAGACATCGGGAACGCTTCAACGCGCGAGATTTTCAACAACCAGTCGCCTCCTCATAAAGAAACGAAAAATCACAAACGCGATCGGGTGAAGAAATCCCATCACGATGAAGATCGCGTCGTAGGAAACATTTTGCACCGTCCACCCGGTGAGCCACGTGAAAATCGACCCGCCGAGGCCGCTGCCAAAGGCGATGATGCCGGCGACGGTTCCCACCACACTCAAAGGAAAGACATCGTTGGTGACGGTCTGCAGATTGGTCTTCCACGCCATGTGCGCAAACGCCACCACGCAGATAATCGCCAGGGCCATGTTCGTGCTCGCGCCGGGGATCAGTACGCTCACTGGCATCAGCGCCGCAAACGGAAGCATGCCGAACGATCGCGCCCGCACGGTCTCGAAGCCGCGCTGGATCAGCCAGCCCGTGAAGATGCCTCCCACGAGCGCGCCGAGGTCCGCTGCGAGATACGGCATCCACGCGAGCGCTCCGATGTCGGCGATCGAAAAGCCTCGCTGATCCGAGAGGTATTTGGGCAGCCACAGCAGATAGAACCACCAGACAGGGTCGGACACAAAACGCGGCAGCAGCAATGCCCAGGTTTCAGGCTGGCGCAGCAACGCCATCGTGCTGGGCCGGCCAGTAGCGAACAGGGATCGGCTTTGCGATCCGCCAATGGCCCCAGAACCTCTCGACGCCGATCCCGTTGTTCGCGGCTCCTCAAAAGCCGGCGCAGGGCCGGACGGCCCACTAATGAAACAGAAACTCGACTTCGCTGTGCCGTCCGGCTCCGTTGCGCAGGCGAGTTCCTTAGAAGGGGACTCCACTACCGATCCCTCGGCGATGTTCGGCGGGTTTTTGTAGACGAGTAGCCATCCAATCAGCCACAGAAAGCCTGCGGCGCCCGTCAGCACAAACGCGTTCCGCCAGCCGTAGTGAATCGCGAGCCATGCGACCAGAGGTGGCGCTATGATGGCCCCCACGGCCGCGCCGCCGTTGAGCAAGCCGTTGACGAAGCCCTTTTCCTTTGGCGAACACCATTCCGAGATGGCGCGAAAGCCGGCCATGAAGTTGCCGGGTTCGCCGATGCCAAGCAGGAACCGGAAGGCGCCGAGCGAGAACGCATTTCGTGCGAACGCGTGCAGCATGCTGGCGGCGGACCACCAAACCATGAAGATCGCAAGAGCCTTGCGTGCGCCCCAACGGTCCACGAGAAAGCCCGAACCGATGTACATCAATGTGTATGGAATCTGGAACGCGAGGCCGATGTTGGCGTAATCGGACGGCGAGAGCGCGAATTCTTTGGTGAGAATCGGCGCGACCACGCTTAGCACCTGGCGGTCAATGTAATTGATGATGGACGAGAGAAACAGGAACCCGGCGATCCACCATCGAAGGTTATTCACGCTTCGTCCAACATAGCGCGAAGTTCCGCGAGTTCGCGCACGCCAGCGGCGTCTATCTGCGAAGTAGGATCACGCACCGCAGGGCACGCGATCACCCCTCGCGCCTCCAGATTGTGCTTCATGGCCGATACGCCGAGTCCCGGTTGCAGTTCGTAACGGATGAGCGGCAGCATGCGGCGAAACAACATCCACGCTGCCTGGCGGCGTCCGGCTTCGAGTTCCGCCCAGAGGCGCACGAACTGTGGAATCAGATCCGACCCCGGCATGACGCCTCGCGAACCCCGGTCGTACTCTTCGATGAGAAAGTTGCCATTGAGTCCGCCGAATAGCGTGATGGCACACTTGGAATCGAGGATCTGTGTGAACTTCGGGGCCGTGGGCGGGGCCTCCACCTTGACCAGTTGGACGTGTTCGATTTCGCTGGCCATGCGCGCGAGCAGGGCGGCCGCCATCGGCACTTGCGACATCAGCGGGGCGTCCTGCACCATGATTGGGATCGCCACGGCTTTCGAGATGGCGTCGTAATACCGCAAAATCCCGTCTGCGCCCGGCTTTAAGAAGTAGGGAGGCAGGATCATGAGGATCTGCGCTCCCATGTCCTGCGCTTGCTTGCTGGCGCGCACGGCGAGGTCCGTACCGGGGGCGCCGGTGGAAACGACCAGAGGAACTTTGCCATTGACCTGCTTGGCAATCGCCGTCAGCAGTTCGCGGCGTTCGTCGTCGGCAAGGGCATAGCCTTCGCTCGCGTTGCCGAACAGCCCCAACCCATGGGCGCCTGACTCGAGCAGATGGTCCACCAGACGGAGCTGGCTCGTCATGTCGAGGGAGCCGTCTTGGTGGAAGGTCGTATTGAGGATTGGATAAACGCCAGCGTAGGTCATGGGTCAGTTGAGGAGATTCCGGGAGTGAAAACAGTCGATCACAAAGGGTGTATCGTATTCTGAAATTTCAGATTTGCCGATCGTATCACGCCTGAGGTTCCGGGTCAATCGACCCAAACTGCTCTGCGGTAAGCCGTCTGTCGAAATGCCGCGCCGATGAGGGCGTGTTTTACACGTGTTTTCGCGGGCGGCGCTGAGCAAACTTTTTCGCTTCACAATCGGCCGAACTTTATTTCTGCTTCTTTTTCAAAGTCTTAGCAAAATTGTTCCACTCGAGATTTCGGGCGCTGCCTCGGACATTGGGGTCGAGAGTAGCGAGGTTCGCCCGGCACATCGCGAGTGCACGCGGCGAGCCGAAAGGAGCATGCGTTATGGAACCCATCGTGATTTTCCCGCCGCCCTTCTGGTTCTAGAGGGTGAGTAATAGGGGAGCCGGTACCGGCTCCTCTTTAAATTCTGTTGAAAATCTGTGTATAATATTATCCAGCCGGGTGGTACATCTTCCTGGCGTTAGGAACCGCCCGAATGGCCCGACTGGTTTTTTTGATGTCGTTGGCCTTGGGTGTATCGCTCGCCGGAGCGAACCCATGGGGATCGGAAGCGTCCCGGGATTTTGCCAGGAAAGCGTACGACAAGCTCGGGCTTGCCGACTATCGCGGGGCATTGTCTCTTTATGAAGAGGGCTACCAGCAGTCCCTTTCCACCAAAAACATCAAGGCACAGATCAAATTCCTGAACGGAATTGGCGGCTGCCACTATACACTCTTTCAATTTCAGTCCGCGCTAAGGTTCCTGCTCGAGGCCCGGCAGCTCGCCGAACGCCATCCGGAAGAGGTGGAAGAACACGGCGCGATTCTCTTCAATCTGGCGTCTTTGTATCTGGCAACCTCTAATGTAGAGGCGGCCGGCGAGGCGGCCAGGCAGGGCGCGGATCTGCTCGAGAACCACAAACCCACCTACTATCGATCCCGTTTGAATCTCATTCGAGCCGTCATCGCGTCGCGCACCCGTAACTGGCAGGAGGCGGTTCTGTATTACGCGGAGGCCATAGAAGCCGCCGATGAAACCAAGGATGACAGCACGCTGGGCCTCGCCTTCAATCAGTCCGGCACGGTGAGCCTTGCGCGTGGCGATCTGCAGTCCGCGGAACATATGTTTCTCCAGGCCTACAAGCTTCGTAAACTCAGGCGCGATCCGGAACTGGTGTACACCTATCTTGGCCTCGGGGAACTCGCACTGGCGATGGGCAAGTTGGACAACGCCTACCTTCTCGCGGCGCGGGCCGAGGAGTTGGCGGAACAGGCGCACCATCCGATCCAGCGGCATTTGATTTATGGCCTGCGCGCCAGGACCCTTAGCCGGCAGGGGCAGCGTGCGGCGGCCCATCGGGAATACCTGCGGACGTTCGCGAGCATCCGCAAATCGCGCGCGGACGTGTTGCCTGCCGACTTCTTTCGAGTCAATTCCGAAGCATCGTTTGAAGAGCTGTACGATGGCGCGTTGCGCAACGCCTTGGACTGGCAGAAGCAAGGCGGAGCGCCAACCACCCTTGCGCCGGAACTTTGGCTGAGCACCGAGGAGTGGAAGGCTTCGGTGGCAAGCCGTCCGCGTCAGTTGCAGGACCTCGCGAGTCGCAGGCTCGGCGCTGAATACTGGCAGACACTCGCGGAGTTCCGGCAGATGGAAAGACAATCCTTTCAGAAGGCAGCCTCCTCAAACGCGGGCGCCGGGAGGCTCCCCCGGTTGCGTGTACGGCTTGCGGAAATGGAATCTTATGCAGGTATCCGCCCACTTTCTTCGATCTTTTCGGAGAATTTTTCCACCCTCAAAGCACTTATACTCTTCCGGGACAGTTTAGATCCCGATACCGCTCTAGTCCGCTTCCACGTGGGGCCCAGAGTGACTCTCCGTTGGACGCTGACCAGGCGCGGGCTGGAATGGAAAGAGGTGCAGTGTTCGCAGGAACAGTTGAGCGCCCGGGTAGGGGCGTTCAACGAGGCGGTTCGAAGCGGTTCGGATGGCGAACGCGTTCGCAAGATGGGCCGCCAACTGTTCGAGAGTTTGTTTGGGGACATTTCCCTTGCCGTACGGCAGGCAAAGCATTGGCTGCTGGCGTTCGATGGCGCTTTGCTGCAGATGCCGGCCGCGGTGCTTTCCACCGGAGAAGTGGAGGGCGCCGGCGGGTTCGGATATCTGATGGAACGGCATTCGCTCGAGTTGGTGACCGGAGCGCAAGCTTTGCTCTCGAGACGCCTGGGGAAATGGGACGGCCCGTTCGTAGGCGTCGGTGACGCCATATACAATACGGCGGATCCGCGCTGGGGGAAGGCTGCTGCGCCGAACCGGTCGAACGGTTCGGTGTGGAGCCATTTGAATGCGGCCGAACGGCCAGTGGCGGCGCAGGGCATCAGCCTGCCTCGCCTGGCTTCGAGCCGCTTGGAACTGCAGAGCAGCGCGAAAGCCTGGGGGGGCTCATCGCGTCTGTTGATGGGCCCGGAAGCCAATCGCCAGAAGGCGGTGGAATCGATCGAATCCGGCGCCGCAATCGTGCATTTCGCCACTCATTTCCTGCAACACGGGGATTCGCCCGATCGCGCGCTCCTGGTGCTGAGCCTGGACGCCAAAGGGCAACCCGACTTCTTCTCCCCTTCCGACGCCATCCACGTGAAGGTGCCGGATTCACTGGTGGTGCTGAGCGGATGCCACTCTTCCGCCGGCGCTTTGATTCCCGCAGCGGGATTGATCGGGATGACAAGGGCATGGTTGATGGCCGGCGCCAGTGGCGTTGTGGCCAGTCTATGGCCTACCCCGGATGATAACGGGGCAATTTTTCAAGCATTTTATAAAGAACTGCAGAGCGAGGCGCCGTCCACGATGACCAGGGACGGAAACTTCGCCAAGGAGTCCGTGCGCCCGCGCGGAACACTCCTTCGTACGGCCGCTGAAGCCCTGCGTCGTGCGCAGTTGGAAATGTTGAGGACTCACTCATGGCGGGCATTGCCGAAATACTGGGGCACATATCAGCTAACCGGGCGAACAATGTAGCGATTGCAGGACCCAAACATGGCAGCATCGAAGCCAAAGCGGCGCCGGCACGGGACTCCAACCCTGGCATGTTGGGGACGGCCGCCCATCAGGCGCTGGAGTTTACCGGCGCTGGAAATCGACCGCTTGTTGAAACGGAGAATCGCCTGAAAGAACTCTCCGGCTCGTGGGAAGAAGAACCTCTTGCGCCTGGCCAGGATGCGAGCGAGTATCCGGACCTGAGGGGATATCTGTGGAGCCAGTTGGTCAACCGGTTGCAAACCGGCGACTCCAAGGCGATGGAGGAACTGTATTCGATGTTTTCGAATGGAGTTCGCTACTCTCTGGCGCGGCAACTGGGTCCGGATGAGATCGAAGACCGTCTGCACGATGCCTTTCTGATCGTCGTCGATGCGATTCGAGCCGGAGAGTTGCGAGATTCGCGGAGGTTGATGGGTTTCATTCGCACGGTCGTGAAGAGAATGGTGGCCTCGTCCATCGACCGGCATGTGGCCGAACGCAAAAGCCGGCTCGATGACGAAAAGACGTCGAATATGCTCGATCAGGGCGCTACTCCGGAACGGGCGATGCTGTTTCAGCAGCAGACAGGTATTGTACGGGAGGTATTGTCGGAATTGTCAGATCGCGACCGCCAGGTGCTTACGCGCTTTTACGTGGATGAGCAGCCCGCGCAACAGATCTGTGAAGAGATGGGTCTCACCGTGACGCAGTTCCGGCTGCTCAAGTCGCGCGCCAAGAACCGCTTCGGTGAGTTGGGGAAGAAGAAAGTGCAAAAAAGTGGCTGGTCGCAAGTTTTCATGAGATTTTCCCGAAGCTAAAGCCACTATATTGGTGGACCGTATTGAATGGCGGCGTCGGCGCCGGTAGTAATGTGCGCCGGTCGACACAAGCACGCCGGGAAAGAGACAAGCATGGAGACGAGCGAAGTCGTGCCGGAACAGGATCCAGCTCATCCGCCCGAGGAAATCCTCGAACGCTACGCGATGGGCAAGGCGGCTGAGGCGGAAACGGAGCAGATTGAAGAACATATTCTGATTTGCGGGCAGTGCCGCGATGCGCTCGATGAATCGGATCACTGGATTGCGTTAATGAAAGCCGCCGCACTACCGGCGGAACCGGCAAAGCCTGCGGCCGGGCCCTGGCAGCGATGGTGGCAGTCGCTGCCGGGCGCGAAGCGGGCTGTTGGCGGAGGTTGGATCGCGGGTTTTCGAACGCCCGCAGTCGCCGGAACCTGTGCGGCGGCGCTGGCTGTATTTTTCGTTGCGCCGGTCTCGAGGCAGCAACAGGAAAAAGGGCCCGGTGCGGTTGTGGCGGAAATCAGTTTGGCGGCGATGCGTGGCAATGATCTCCGGGTCGAGGTTCCCGCGGGAGTGGTGTTGCGGTTGCGGTTCGAGGAATCCATCCAGCGGGAATTCGTCGGCAGCGTGACGATCGTCACCGCCGATGGCAGTCCCGTTTGGAGCGGGGTTCCTGAAAAGAGCCAGGCTGTATCGTCGACATCCGGGGCAGACAAAATCGGCCTCGGGATTCTGACGCCGAAGTTGCAGCCGGGCGAGTACTGGGTCAGGGTGTTTGGGCCTGGCGGGGATCAGATCAAGGAGTACGGACTAATCTCCAAGTAAATCGCTAGTAGACTAGGAGTCGTGAACCGCCTCGTAACGCCGTTTTTGTTTTTGTCATTTCTTTCGTGGGGAACGCAGTCTCCACCGGAAGCGCTTGCGGCAGCCTTGGCAAAACAGATTCGAGAAGCGGGGCTCGACTCGGCCGAGTGTTACCGGGTGCGTGATTTTCCCGTCGTCAAGGAAGAACTCAAGTTCTACCTCAACGACGGGTTTGTCATTTTCGCCAAGCCCGTTCGCGGCGCCCGCATGGCTGTGTATTTCAGCGGCGACATCGAAGGCGGCGACGCCGAGATCCTTGTCACTCCTCCGCATCGGGGCGAACGCCGGGCGCTCGCCAAGTTCACCGACTCCCCCACATTGAACGAACATTTCAAGAGCGGTTTGTTCTTGTTTACCGATGGGACCGGCGATCTGCTGCTCGAGGAGGTCCGGGCCAAGGGCAAAAAGAGCCAGGACATGGGGCTCATCTTGAGCTCCAACTTCAGCGCGACCTTGCGCAACCTGTCCGAAAGCTTCGAGCTGCGTTTCCTGTTGGACCTCGAAAACCCTGCGCGGAAGGAACAAGGCGTCTTCTTCGCCACCATCGCAACGCAGCGGCTGGGCGCGTTCGATCTCGTGTACGACCCGATGGCGCGCGAACAAATCACCATCGGCAAATTCATGGTGCGCGACGAGCGCTCCTCTTTTGACGTCTGGACCAGCTTCGAGTCACAGTCGATCCGCACCGGACGCAAGAACCGCCAGGAGCCCGTCTACACGCTCGAAGACTTTCGCATCGACTCCACGCTCGAGCCGGATCTCAATCTCAAAGTCAAGACCCGCGCAAAGCTGGTCACCAACTCGGCAGGGGTTCGCGTATACGGATTCGAGATGACGGACCGCATGCGCCTCGATAGCGTCCTGATCGACGGGCGCCCTGCCGAGATCTACCGCCGTGAATCGCTGCGCGCAAACGCCATCCGGCCTAGCGAGAACAGTGCCTTTCTGGTGTTTGCGCCCCTCGGCTTCGATTCCTCCAAACCCCATGAAATCGAATTCATTCACGAAGGCCAAGTCATCCTCAAGGCCGGACACAACGTATTCTTCGTCAGCGCGCGCGGCACTTGGTATCCGCACATGCGCGGGGAATTCTCGGGTTACGATCTGATCTTCCGGCATCCCAAGAACCTCGATCTCGTCTCATCCGGCGATATCGTCGAAACCAGAGTGGAAGGCGATCAGCGCATCACGCACCGCAAGAGTTCCGAGCCCATTCGCTTTGCGGGTTTCAACCTCGGCGAATACGAAAGCGTCAAGATTGCGCGCGGTCCGTTCACGATCGAGGTGTTCGGCAACAAGCGGCTTGAAGCGTCGATGATGCCGAGGCCTCCCATTCCTCCAGCGCCCGGTCCCGCCTTCGGCAGTCCGCGGCGAGGCGCCCCAAACGCCAACGCGCAGGCGCCCATGCCGCCCGATCCACTGGGCCAACTGAAGAACATCGCCAATACCGTGGTCGGCGCCTTTGAATCGATGACTGCGGATTTTGGACCTCCGCCCATCAAGACCCTGACTGTCGCTCCGATTCCCGGTTCCTTCGGCCAGGGCTTTCCGGGGCTCGTTTATCTTTCCACCATGTCTTACCTTTCTCCAGTGGACCTTCCCGTCGCCGCGCGAGACCGGGCCCAGCAGCTTTTCTATTCGGAACTGCTCGCAGCCCACGAAGTCGCGCATCAATGGTGGGGCAACTCGGTGATAGCCGCCGGCTATCAGGACGAGTGGCTGCAGGAGGCTTTCGCGAACTATTCGGCGCTCTCGTATATCGAAAAACGCAAAGGCGCGAAATCCATCGAGGGGATTCTCAGCGACTACCGCCGCCATCTCCTGGCCAAAGACGAAGCCGGCAACGTCATCGATTCGGCGGGGCCCATCACGTTGGGGATCCGGTTGCAGAATTCAAAGACGCAGGCGGCCTGGCGCATCATCACTTACGAAAAGGGCACCTGGATTCTGCACATGCTTCGCAAAGAGTTGGGCGATGCGGGTTTCCAGAAGATGATGGGCCAAATCACGCGGCAGTTCAAGCAGAAGGCTTTCTCGACCGAAGATCTGAGAAGGGTGGCCGCGAGTTGTCTGCCTCCGCGTTCGGCCGACCCGCAACTCGAGGTCTTCTTCGAAAACTGGGTGTATTCGAGTGGCATTCCAGGGTTGAAGTTGAATCCGAAGGTTTCGACGGGCCTCAAGATCAGCGGCACAATCACGCAGAGCGGCGTGCCGGAGGACTTCGAAGTGGACGTTCCCGTGGAAGTGCAGTTTGCGAAAGGTCCGTCGCAGACCTTCTGGGTGCGCAGCGGCAACGAACCAGCCGAGTTCAACTTCACGGTGAAGCAACCCGCGGTGAAAATCGCGTTGGGCGCCGCGATACTGCGCGCGGATTGATGAACCGTTGAACACTGGCATTCGCCGAAGAATGAAAGCAACATCCGCAAGACTTTCCTTCCCTGTCGTTAGAATCAGTAGATTTCTGTCAGTCTCCTGTGGAAGAGATGTGGAAAAGACCTCCCGGTCCAGCAGCCTGCTGCCCGCAGCTCAGGAGACCATACGGTTCGACTGCGGTAAAGTAAGAAGGAACAGCATGCAAAAGACGTCAAACGTTGCCGAATTACAGGCCATTTGCAAGAGCGTGCGGCGATCGATCATCGAGATGATCTCTCACGCCAAGTCCGGTCACCCGGGCGGCTCCCTATCCGCGGTTGAAGTCCTCGTGACGCTCTACTTCGACGTCATGAACCACAAACCCGAAGATCCGAAGTGGGCCGATCGCGACCGCATCATTCTTTCCAAAGGCCACGCCTGCCCTGTGCTTTACTCGGTTATGGCCGAGTGCGGCTACACGCCCAAATCCGAACTCAACACGCTCCGCCATCTCGGCTCCATCTATCAGGGACACCCCGACGTCCGGTACATCCCCGCTCTCGAAGCATCCACGGGTTCTCTCGGTCTCGGCCTTTCCCTTGCCCTCGGCATGGGTCTTGCGGCGCGCCTCGACAATAGGCCCTCGCGTACCTTCGTGGTGCTCGGCGACGGCGAAATTCAGGAAGGCCAGATCTGGGAAGCCGCGATGTTCGGCTCCTATCATCATGTCGATAATGTGGTAGCCATTGTGGACTACAACAAGATTCAACTCGATGGCTGGGTCAAGGACATCATGAGCCTCGAACCCCTCGCCGACAAATGGGCATCCTTCGGCTGGCACGTCATTCAGCCCGACGGCCATAGCATCGAAGCCCTGCAAGCCGCATTCGCCGAAGCCGCCGCCACCAAGGGCAAGCCGACGGTGATTCTCGCGAACACCATCAAGGGCAAAGGCGTTTCGTTCATGGAGAACAACCCGAAGTGGCACGGATCCGCACCCAACGCGGATGAGACCAAGAAGGCGCTGGAGGAACTGCAGTGATCATCTCGAAGTACGAACTCAAAATGGGCCGCGCGACCCGCGAAGCCTTCGGCGAAGCGGTTGTCGAACTCGGCCGCGAGCATCCGGAGGTCGTGGTGTGCGACGCGGACTTGTCCAAGTCCACCTACACTCACCTGTTCGCCAAGGAATTTCCCAGCCGCTTCTTTGAGTGCGGCATCGCCGAAGCCAACATGGTTGCGATCGGCGCCGGCCTAGGGTCCGCCGGCAAGATCCCGTTTGTCTCCAGTTTTTCGGCGTTCCTGCTCAACAAGGGTTTCGAACAACTGCGCGTCACTGCGGCGTTCCCCAAGGTGAATCTCAAGGCCGTTGGCACCCACAGCGGCATCTCGATCGGCGAAGATGGACCTTCGCAGATGAGCATCGAAGACATTAGCCTCGCCTGTTCGCTCGCCGGCTTTACCGTCATCGCGCCGTCGGATGAAATCTCGATGAAGGCGCTGGTGAAGGCCTCCGCTCTCGTTCACGGGCCATTCTTCATTCGCGCGGGCCGCGCCAAATGCCCGGTCATTTATTCGAATGGCGAGACCTTCGAAATCGGTAAGGCCGTGCAGGTCTGCGATGGAACCGACGTCACGATCATCGCAAACGGATTGCTCGTCGCCGAAGCCATCCGGGCCTCGGAAACACTGGCTGGCGAAGGAATCTCGGCGCGCGTCCTCGACATGCATACCGTGAAACCGATCGACCGTGGCGCCATCGCGAAAGCATCCGCGGACACCGGCGCGATCGTCGTTGCGGAAGAACATCTCATCGACGGCGGACTCGGCGTTCGCGTCGCGCAAGTGGTTTGTGAAACCAATCCCTGCGTGATGGAATTCGTCGGCATTCACAACACCTACGCGGAATCCGGCACGCCGGACGATCTGCTCGACAAATATGGTTTCCGGGCAAGAGACGTCGCCACGGCCGCCCGCAAGGCTCTCGCCCGGAAGAAATAGAAGAACGGAATCGCATGGCCGCCTCGAGCGCAAGAATGGCCAAATCGCAGTCGCGAAAATCCGAGACCGAGACTCGGAATCAGGCAGTCTTGCGCCGTCTGGCGGAACTCGTTGCACAACGGGATTGGGCGCTCGTGCAGGCTGGCCGGTCCCTGCACGACGATCTCGGCCAGATCCTCACCGCATCCGGCATTCAGTTCGATCTGATGGCCCAGGAGGCCGCGCGCAAGTATCCCGAAATCGCCGATAAGCTGGCGGAATTGCAGAATCTCCTGGAAGAGTGTCAGGTTCGCACTCGCGTCATCAGCCAGCAAATGAACCGTTCCACTGTCGATCGAGTTGGTCTGAAATCCGCGCTGGAGCGGGTTCGCGATCGTTGGGAACCCGGATTCGCCGGTTTCCTCTCGGTGGATTGTCCAATCACGGTCAGGCCGCCCGCCGGCGCGGCCCGCGCCATCATCGCCTTGGCAGAGCACGCGCTGGAACTGGCGTGCAACCGTATCACTTGTACACATGCCGCAATCGAAGTCACTGCTGTGGGTCAGAGATTCGAAGCGCATGCATTCCTCGAGAACCTGAGCGATCCGTTTCTCGAGGTCGAAGAAGAGGTCCGCTGGCATATCGTGAGGGGCGCTTGCCAGTTGGCCGGCGGTGAGGCTCGCATCGAGCTTACAACCGACGCTAGAAACGGTACAATCTTAAAAGCTCAATTTGTATGACAACGAATGAGCATGGGGACCAACTGAATTATGCCCTTCGATATCCTCCTCGTTGATGATCACAAGATCATGCGCGATGGAATCAAAGCGATCCTGAAGCTCCACCCCGACTTTCATGTCGTTGGAGAGGCAGAGAATGGCCAAGACGCCCTCCAGTACTTGAAGCGTCAGCCCGCTGATGTAGTGTTAATGGATATCGGCCTGCCAGGCTTGAGTGGTATCGAGACCACGTCGGAACTAATGCGCCAGTCGTCTGACGCGCGCATTATAATCCTGTCCATGTACGAAGACGAGGATTCGGTCGTCGCCGCTATGCGCGCCGGAGCCCGCGGTTTTGTTCTGAAGCAAGCATCCGAAATCGATCTGGTGGACGCGCTGCGGACGGTCGCGCGCGGTGGAACTTATCTCAGCCCTGAAGTGTCTGACAAACTTCTCCGGCGGCTGCAGAACGGCAACATGGACACCAAGACGGCCAGCCCCACGGTCGAAGGTCTTTCGCCGCGTGAGTTGCAAGTGATGCGGATGGTCGCAGAAGGCAAGACCAGCAAAGAAATTGCGGTGATGCTCGATCTGGGTCTGCAGACCGTGCGCAGCTACCGCAAAACGATGATGAAGAAACTCGGGGTCAGCAACGTTGCCGGACTCACGCAGATTGCGCTCGCATCGGGAGTCACGCAAATCCCTGGGTATCAACAACAACCGCAGCAACAGAACCAGCAACTGCAGCATCCGCCGCCGCTCTCTCAGCAGCAGCAACTCAAGGTGAAATCGCATCACGCGTAGGAATGGCTGATCCGGACCGTCGTTTTTCCCCAACTATGTACTGGGTGGGGCACATTGCAACGCTCGCATCGATCTTTGCGGTTTTCGTGGCGTTAATTGTTGCGTATCTTTGGCGCTCTGGTAGTCCGGCGTTCTGGCGCCCTATTGTTCTACCACGCCAGCTTCGGTTGAGCACGGCGCTGCTGGTTTCCTGCAGCGCCGCGATCGAAGTCTCACGTTGGGCTCTTCGCCGGCGCGGCATCCAATTGTACGGCGTGTGGCTCATCCGCACGGGATGGCTCGCCATCGCGTTTCTCGTTTCGCAATTCCTCTGTTGGCGGGCCATGTGGGCATCGGTGGACGAAAACCAGAACCGCGGGTTGTTTTACATTCTCACCGGCGCACACGCCGTCCATATCCTTGGCGGCATGGTGGCTCTCGCGTATTTGATCTGGAGAGTCTGGAATCCGTGGCGTGTCGATGGAGACCTTCGCCGCCGGACCATTACTCTGATGCTCGCCACCTACTGGCACTTCATGGCGTTGATCTGGTTTATCCTCTACGGGATGTTCGCGCTGCACTCCGTCTGATTCGTCCGCTCATTACAGCTCGCGCGCGCCACCCTCCTCTACGAAACGTCCAAAGCAGGGGATGGGAAGAAAAAGGGCCATCCCGGACAAGTCTGTCCCATAATCGGACACATCGGTAAATCCACCTTTGCGGTTGCCCAGCCCAACCGGTTGAATCCAGAAGATTTGGCGTTCTGGCGGCGGTCTGGCGCCCGGCGTGCCATATAAAAATCCGGAGTTTCCATGGACGTCAAACGTGAAGGCGTAGCAAAGAAGAAAATGATCCGCCGGATCATCCTGGCCGTGCTGGTGCTGGCGGCTGTTCCCCTGATCACTGTCGGGTTGAACCGGCTGAAACCGGCAGCCCCGACGGTGGAAATGTCCACGGTTTGGCCGGATTCGGTGAAGCGCGGCATGATGGAGCGGCAGGTCCGCGGCCTCGGCACGCTCGTGCCTGAGGAGATTCTCTGGATCCCCGCGCAGTTTGACTCGCGCATCGACAAGATAAATTTAAGGCCGGGAGCACAGGTTACGCCTGAAACCATTTTGATGGTGCTCAGTAATCCTGACATGGAACTTTCGGCGACCGATTTCGACTGGCAGATCAAACAGGCCGAAGCCAATTACACCGACCTGAAAGTGAAGTTGACGAGCCAGAAGATCGAACAGGAATCCACTGTGTCCCGCGCCGACTCCGAATATACGCAGGCCAAACTGACCAAGGACCGCGACGAAGAACTCGCGAAACTCGGCCTCAAACCGGACCTCGATATGCGCCTGTCGGTGGCCAAGTTCCAGGACGCGGTCAAGAAGTTCGAGAACGAAAAGAAGAAGCTCGAGATCCTCGAAGAGTCGATGACCGCGCAGCTTGCGTCGCAGAAGGTGCAGGTCGAAAAGCTCAAAGCCACCTATGAATTGAAGCGGAAACAGGTGACGCAGTTGGTGATTCGCGCGGGCACATCGGGCATTCTGCAGGAACTCAGCCTGCAGGTCGGCCAGCGGGTCACGCCGGGCCAGGTTCTGGCGAAGGTCGCCCAGCCCTGGAAGTTGAAGGCCGAACTCAAGATCGCCGAAACGCAGGCAAAAGATATCACGATTGGACAGACCGCGCAGATAGATACACGGAACGGATTCATCGCCGGACGCGTAAGCCGTATAGATCCAGCGTCGGTGAACGGCACGGTAACCGTGGACGTCAGGCTCGAAGGCGAACTGCCGGGAGGCGCGCGCCCCGACTTGAGCGTGGACGGAACGATCCTCATCGAACGGCTCACCGACGTCGTTTACTGCGGGCGTCCGGTGTTCGGCCAGCCCAATTCGACGGTGCAGTTGTTCCGTATCGATGGCGACGGTAAGGGCGCGTCGAAGGTAAAAGTGAAATTTGGTCGCAGTTCGGTCAACACCATTGAGATCGTAGAGGGTCTAAAGGTAGGTGACCGGGTGATTCTGTCGGATATGTCCCAGTGGGACTCTCAAGATCGAATACGGTTGAATTAACAAAACTCAGAGAAGAAGGACATTGACATGAGCGAATCCCTCCTCAAGCTCGACGGTGTAAAGAAAGTGTTCATGACGGATGAAGTCGAGACGCATGCGCTCGCCGGCATCCACATGGACGTCAAAAAGGGCGAATATGTCTCCATCTCAGGACCGTCGGGCTGTGGCAAGTCCACGCTGCTGGCGATCCTCGGCTTGCTCGACTCGCCCAGCGACGGGAGCTACACGTTGAACGGGCGGCCCGTGCAGGGGTTGAAGCTCAGCGAACGCGCGCGCATCCGCAACCGCGAAATCGGTTTCATTTTCCAGGCCTTTAACCTGATTGGCGACCTCACCGTATACGAAAACGTCGAACTGCCTCTGACCTATCGCGGCATGGGCGGCGCCGAACGCAAGAAGCGCGTACATGAGGCTCTCGAGCGCGTCGGCATGTCCCACCGCGTAAAACATTACCCGTCACAGCTGTCCGGTGGTCAGCAACAGCGCGTTGCGGTGGCCCGCGCGCTGTGCGGCGATCCATCTATCCTGCTCGCCGACGAACCGACTGGTAACCTCGATTCCGCCAATGGCGAACAGGTGATGGACCTGATGCGTGAACTCCATCGCGCCGGTTCCACCATCTGTATTGTGACTCACGATCCGCGGTATGCGCGCTACGCAGACCGCACCATACGCCTGTTCGACGGCCGCATCGTCGAAGAAAGTGTGGAAGCCGCGTAATAACGGCTCCCGGGCGCCGTCTCAGCGAACAGGGATCGGTTTTGCGATTCGCCAATACCCAGGAACTCTCGATGCCGATCCCGTTGTTCGCGAGTTCCTGGAAGCGAACAGGGATCGGTTTTGCGATTCGCCAATAACCCAGGAACTCTCGATGCCGATCCCCGTTGTTCGCGAGTTCTTAGAAAACGAATGCTATGCTTATGCTGCGCAAACATCCCGAAATCCTCGCTCTGTCTGTTATCGGCCTCGCGCTGCTCGCCAGCGCGGGAATCGATCGATCGAAGGCAATGAGACGGCATCCGGACCTGCGGGAGCCGTTTCAAGTACGGGAGTTAGTGCTCGATTCCGGCTTCCCGGAGCGCGCGAACCCGGCCCGTGAGGGTATCCTGGTGTTCAAGGAAGCTTTGCGGGACTCTTTGCGGGGCCTGTTTCGGCGCTAACGACTAAATGATTTCTCTTCGGAATATTGAGAAGTACTTCGAACACGGACCGACCAAGACCTTCGTTCTCCGGCGCATCAACGTGGAGGTTCAGGAAGGCGAGTTCATATCCATCATGGGCCCGTCGGGCGCCGGCAAGTCGACGCTGCTGCACCTGCTGGGTATGCATGATTCTTCCTGGACGGGCGAGTATTACTTCAACGACGTCGCCGTCCACAAGATGAAGAAGAACGACCGGCTCGAGCTGTACAAGAAGTACTTCGGGTTTGTCTTTCAGAGCTACCATCTGCTGGATAATCTGACTGTCTACGAGAACCTGGAGATTCCCCTCTCGTACCGCAACATCAAAAAGACCGAGCGAGACGCGATTGTTTGCGATGTGCTCGACCGGTTTCGCATGGTGGGAAAGAAGGACCTCTTTCCCAGCCAGCTTTCAGGAGGCCAGCAACAGCTCGTGGGCATCGCCCGCGCCATTGTTGCGAACCCCAAGGTGATCCTCGCCGACGAACCGACGGGGAATCTGCATTCCTCGCAGGCCAAAGAGATCATGGAGAAGTTCAAGGAACTGAACTCCGGCGGAACCACGATCATTCAGGTGACCCACTCCGAGACGAATGCCTCCTACGGCAATCGCGTCATCGAGATTGTGGACGGCTGGATCACGCCAACGAAGTAAAGCGCACTCTATTAATGAGATGTCTTGAAGTGAAGCAGACTGCTGCGAACCGAGTCCGAGATTGCGACTACTGCCGGATGCTTGAACTTGCGATCCGCTGAAATGGCGTAAAACCGCTCTTCGACTTCCTCGGTGGAGCCGACCGGAACCACCTTGTACATCTTCTTGACTTCTTCTGCGATCGGGGTCGGAGCGGCAAAGACGCCCGAACCGCCTTCGCCGAAGACCTTCATGAGCGCACTGTCGTAGAATTCCGCGATTGTTGCCGGCCTGACATCGATTTTCATGAACCATGCGTCCAGGGTTCGGCGCAGCGCCGTCCCTTCAAACGGCAGCAGCATGGGCGCATGGTGCAGCGACTTGGGAAAGTTTTCCCGCAGATCGTCCGCTACCGCCGGCGCGGCGAAGAACGTCACTCCGCACGACCCCAGCAAGTGACTGAAGGCCCGCACTTTCGAGCCCGGGGGAACCGGGGTATCCGAAAGGATGATGTCGAGCCCCAGCAGATTCATTTCGGCCAGCAGCCGTTCCGGTTTGTCTTCGTGACAAACCAACTGCACCGGCTGGTCCATGTGCAAAACCGGCTCCAGAATACGGTGCACCAGCAGCTTTGGCAACACTTCGGCGATGCCCACGGTGAGACGGAGGGTGCGGGAACTTGGCCGCGTCTGCACGGCGTTTTGCAGTTCCTTGCCCAAAGCGAAGATCTGCTCGGCGTAGCGGTAAACCAAACGCCCGAAATCGGTTAGCGCGAGGTTCCGCCCGGTGCGGACGAACAGCGGCTCGCCCAGGGATTCTTCCAGCGTATGGAGTTGCGCGCTAATTGTCGGTTGCGCCAGACTCAACTGCTGGCTGGCCCTGGTGATTGAGCCCTCTTTTGCGACAGTCCAGAAGTAGAGGAGGTGATGATAGTTGAGCCAGTCCACACTTCCAGGATACATTAAGAATCGTTTTTGTTTCAAAAAAGCTTGGATTCATTCGCTAGTATTAGAGTAATACGAATGATCGCATCGGACCCCATCGTTCGATAGCCTAGTGCTTCGCCAAGAGGCTAGGAGGGCGATCCCCGCCGGTCAGGCTAATATATAATCTTCGTGCGACTCTACTACGGCTGGGTCAATCTGGCGATCGCCGCGCTCGCAATGGTGGCGACGTTGCCGGGCCGCACGCAGGGCCTTGGGCTCATCACCGAACCTCTGCTCGCTTCTACCGGCATCAGCCGCGTGGACTACGCAACCATCAACCTTTGGGCGACCCTCATCGGCGCGGCGTTCTGCATTCCGTTCGGCCGCTGGACGGACCGCTGGGGTCCCCGCCGCATCACCGCCTTGCTGCTAGCATTACTCGCTGCAACGGTGATCGCCATGAGCCAATCCGCGGGGTGGCTGGCGCTCGCCATCTACATCACGCTGACCCGCGGCTTCGGCCAAAGCGCGCTTTCTGTGGTGAGCCTGGCGCTCGCCGGCAAGTGGTTCGCGCGGCGTCTGAACCTCGCCATGGGGGTCTTCGCGTTGCTCGTGGGCTGTGGTTTCATCGCTGCCTTCCCCGGCGTCGGGCAAGCGGTGATCGCCTACGGTTGGCGAGCCGCCTGGATGGGAGTTGGCGTCGGGCTCGCGGCAATGGTCCCCATCGCATTGCTGTGGATTCGCGACCGGCCGCCGGCGGATCCGCAGGGCGACGTCGAAGAGATGCAATCGCTGCCGACCGACCTTACGATTCTCGAAGCCCTGCGAACGCCGGCCTTCTGGGTCTTCGGCCTGTCCAGCGCTCTGTTCGGCCTCGTCTATTCCGGCATCGCACTTTTCAATCAATCCATCCTCGAACAGCGCGGGTTCGGCGCGGATGTCTACCTGCGCGCACTTGCGGTGAGCACGATGCTCGGCTTGCTCGCGAACTTTGCCGGAGGCTGGGCCGCGCAGCATTGGCCAATTCAGCGGCTCACTGGCGTCGGGATGCTGATTCTCGCGGGCTCGCTGCTTGTATTGCCGGAAGTTCGCTCGGTCGCGGGCGTCGATGTGTACGCCTCGCTGATGGGCATCGCCGGAGGCATCGTCACCGTCGTCTTCTTTTCGGTTTGGGGCCAGGTATTCGGGCGCAGCCACCTTGGGCGCATTCAGGGGTGCGCTCAGACCCTGACCGTTTTCGCGTCCGCCGTGGGACCCTTGCTGCTTGCCGAGGCATTACAGAAAACCGGCTCCTATGACTCGATCTTTCGCGGGCTGGCGATGGTGGTGTTGCTGTTGGGAATCGCCGCCTGGCTAGTCCCGCTGCCACGCCGGCGAACTGGTTTGACTTCTTCGGACGCGCCGCCGGGCCAAAACCGGGCCTTCGATAAACTGCAAGCCAAAACCTAGGGCGTGACCAGCGGACCTCGCCTGCGTGCGGCCCACTCGGCGCCGGCCAGCAACAGCATCGCCGCTAGAAACGACCACATGACAATCGCCACCGAGTGCATGAAGCCTGCGTATTCCTTGAACAGCTTCACGCGGAACCACGGCCAGGTCGAAAGGTTGATGTACTTCAACACCTCCATCAACAGGCCAACCACGATCGCGGCTGGAACGGCGCGGCTGTTCGGCACATCGCCATTGGGCAGAAACTTGTAGACCAGATAGAGCGTAAACGCCGTGATCGGAACCGCCAGCACCTTGAAGAACGCATCCACCATGAAGCTCGTCACTGCGCCCGAACCAAGCGTGCTTTGCAGATATTGCTGATTGAGCGCCGTGAGAATCGTAGACGTCGTAAGCAGTGCGCCGCAGATGAGAATGAGGCACATGCTCACCAACTGGTTTTTGAGAAAGCTGCGGTTGACGGTGATGCCGAAGGCCTTGTTCAGGGCGACTTCCAGAGGCTCAAACACGCCGTTGGCGGTAAACAACAGCAGCAGGATCGAAACAAACTCGAGCGATCCGCGGCTGAGCAGCGAGTTCAACAGCGGGTTGATCATATCCTTTGGAAAGTAGTCGCTCAGCGCAATATCGAGCGCCGAACGCACCACCTGCGCGGGAAAGACGAGCCGGGCGAGCGCGCCGATCACCACCAGAAACGGAAAGAACGAAAGCAATACGTTGGCCGCCACAGAGAAGGCGTACACGTGCGTTTCCGTTTCCATCCAGTAATGAAAGGTCTTCTTGACTGCGTCCCAGATGCTGGGCCACAGGGATTGTTGTTGGGTCCCAGCGTCCATCTTGTAGTTGTCTTTCTATTTTCCGATACAGAACGTGGAGAAGATACGGTTGAGAATGTCGTCCGCCGTCGTCGCGCCGGTGATGGCGTCGATGGGGCGGAGCGCCGCGTAGAGATCCAGCAGCAGCATTTCGTGCGGAATGTGGAAGTCCACGGCGCGGCGGGCGTTTTCGAGCGCTTCCGCGCTCTCGCGCAACAGCCGCTCATGGCGAATGCTGGTGATGAAGCCTGCCTCCTGTTCGCGTACGCCTCCGGGTGCCATCGCGTCGAGGATCGCCTGACGCAGCTTTTCGACTCCTTCGCCAGTCTGCGCGGAAACAGCGAGAAACCCTTCGGCGGCGGGCGCGAGATCGCATTTGTTGGCGACGAGCAAAATGCGCCCGGCGCTGCCCGCCCGGTCGATCAGCGTCTTTGCTCCAGATTCCGCGGGCCGCGAAGCATCCACCACGACGAGCGTCAGGTCCGCATCCGCCATCGCCTGGTACGACCGCTCGATGCCCAGCGTCTCGACGAGGTCCTGCCCTTCGCGGATGCCTGCCGTGTCAACGAAGCGTATCGGGATGCCTCCGATCGAGGCCGTCTCGGAAACCAGATCGCGCGTGGTGCCAGGTATGGCGGTGACAATGGCTCGATCCTGTTCGAGCAATCGGTTGAAGAGGGAGCTCTTGCCCACGTTGGGTTCCCCGACAATCGCCAGAGTAAATCCGTCATGCACCAGTTTGCCGAAGGCGAAACTGCGGATCATCTGAGCGACCGCCGCGAGAATCCCATCAATCCGGCGCGCGAGTTCCTCTTGCGGGGCTACATCGACATCGTTATCAGCAAAATCGATGCCGGCTTCCAGCAAGGCGATCAATTCGAGCAACTGTTCCTTTACAGGCTGGATGCGGCGCGACACGGAACCGTCCACCTGCTGCGCTGCGATCCGCGCCTGATAAAGAGTGGTCGCGTCAATAAGGTCGCGGACGGCCTCCGCCTGCGGCAAATCGAGACGGCCGTTCAGGTAGGCGCGCAGGGTGAACTCGCCGGGTTCCGCGGGCCTCGCGCCCGCCCGCACCGCGCGTTCGACGCAGTAACGCAATACGACCGGAGCGCCGTGGCAGCCGATCTCCACGACATCCTCGCCCGTGTACGACCGGGGACCCGCGAAATAAGTGGCGACTACGTGATCCACGGCGTGGCCCTCCTCGTCGGGGAGTTCCGCGAACGTGGCGCTCCAGCTATCCCATTCACCATGGCGCTTCAGCCGCAGGATGGTAGTGGCGATCACCTTGGCGTCGCGTCCTGAAAGCCGGACGATGCCGATGCCTCCGCGCCCGGGCGGCGTGGAAATGGAAACGATCGTATCAGTTAACTGCATTCGCCATTAGAACGCATAGAGCTTCGTCTTCGTGCGGACATACAAATGCCCGTTGGCCACCGCGGGCGTCGAAAACGTTTCCTCGCCAAAGTCGTTCACCTTGAGCAATTCCCACTGCGCGCCGGCTTTCACGACGCTCATTTTTCCAGTCTGGCTCATGAAGTACACGCGGCCGCCAGCGCCGACCGGCGATGCGTAGTAGGTGTCGAGCGCGCCGGTCAAGCGGCCTTGCTTGAGTATTTCGCCCGTCTTCGGATTCACAGTCGTGAGAATGCCGCCGTCTTTGATGAGATACATCACGCCCTCGTACAGCAACGGAGACGGCACGTTGGGCAGGTACTTCTGCATGCGCCAGAGGATCGATTTGGATTCCGTGAGGTCGCCCCGTTCGCCATGGCGTATGGCCAGCAACGCATTGCGCGAGGTGCGGCGCGCGTTGTAGAACTCCCATTCGCGCGCATCGACAAAACCGTCGTGGTCGAGGTCCATGTCGCCGAAGCCGCGGCGCATGCGCTCGTCGAGTTCTTCGGGCGCCAACTTCTGATCGTGGTTGGCGTCCTTCTTGGCGCAGAACTCCGCAAACGTTTCGGTGCTCGTCGGCGCTTCATTCTCGCCGCCGGATTCCCACCAGTGAGCGTAAATCATGTCGCCGTCGACGAGCGGCGAAGATTTCGGCTGCCACGACATGCCCCGCACCCACCACAGCTTCTCGCCGGTTCGCGCGGAATAAGCGGTCAGATTGAAAGCCCCGGGTACGATGAGTTCCGCGGATTTTCCAGAGCCGAACACCGCCGGCGTCGAATACGAACGCGTGGATTCCGGCCGCGCCACTTTCCACTTCAGCTTGCCCGTGTTCTTGTCGGCCGCCATCAGAAACGAGTCGTTGTCCTGATCGCAGAGCAGCACGAGAAGGTCGCCGGCGAGCACCGGCGACGATCCGTGCCCATTGGGATTGTTGAACGGGCCTAGCGGAAGCTTCCACAGTTCCTTGCCGTCAGCCGCCGCATAGGCGAGCACGCCGTAGTCCCCAAAGAAGACGTACACAGTCTTGCCGTCCGTCACCGGGCTCGGGGAGGCCGGCGAATTGGTCGGCTGGTAGACTTCCACCCGCGGCCGGGGAACCTCGCGGCGCCAGAGCGTTTTGCCCGTGTTGCGATCTAAGCAAATCGTGACGAGCTTTCCATCCGGATCGATGACGCGCCCGGGCGCCACTTGTTTGCGGGCTCCGCCTTCGACCGCCGTCAGAAAGATCCGGCCGTCCCAGATGACGGGTGACGAGTGCGCGCCGGGAAGATCCACACGCCAGATCGCTGCTCCGCTGTCAGGCCCCAGTTCCACCGCAAGGCTCGTGGAGGATCCGGGCGCGACGCCGCTGCCATTGGGTCCGCGGAATTGCGGCCATTGGCCGGATTGCGCCAGCCAAAGCAGGCCCAGGCAAGCAATAGACATCATCATTGATACTATAACCGGAGGCGGCGCCGTCTCCGGGTTTGTGTGGAGGCAACTTCAAACGTCGAATTGGGTTTCATAACGTTGATACATGAACGCCACGCGTAGTCTGTCCATTTTTCTGCTCGCGGCAGCCGCGGCAACCTCAGCGCCCTACGGCACGGTGGTGCCTGTTGTCGGTGGCGTCTCCGATATCGTTCTCGACGACGCGCGCGGCCGTTTGTACATGCCGAACACGAATCGCAATCAGCTGGAAATCTATTCGATTGCGCAGCGCCGGCTTCTCACCGCAATTCGCACCGACGCAACGCCGCTTTCCGCCGCGATGTCGCGCGATGGCCGCGTGCTGTACGTGACAGCCTACGACGCCTCGACGCTTAATATCATCGACCTCAATACGCTCGCGATCGTCGGCCGTGTGGCGCTTCCCGCCAAGCCCGAGGGCGTCGCGGTCGGTTTCGACGAAAAAGTTCTCATATCCACGATCGGCACCGGAGCGGGCAACGCCCAAAACGTGTTGCTGCTGTTCAACCCCGCCGACAACAGTATCGGCAATGTGTCGATCACGCCAGCCGCGCCTACTCCGCCGAGCCTGCCCGCGCCATCGGGACGGCCGGCGCTTGCCGTGCGCAGCCAGTTGATTGCCAGTCGCGATGGAAGCGTGATCATCGGCTCGAACGTTCCGACAACGACGACGCGTTCGGTGTTCGTCTACGAGACCGCATCATCCACCGTATTGCGGGCGCGCCGGGTCGCCAACTTGTCGAGCGTTCTAGCCGTGTCGCCGGACGGATCGAAATTCATGGCCGGGTTGACGCTGTTTGAAACCGCCACGCTAACCGTGGTGGCGCAGCAGAACCTTGCGAATGCGCCCTATCCGATCGCGCCCAACACCAACTTCAATACGCAGACCAATCAGGGCGGCAGCGTATTCTCTCCGGATGGAAAGGCGCTGTATTCGGCCTTCAATATCGCGCCGACGCTGAATCCTCCGGCGCGCGCCAACGTTTCGCAAATGATGATCAGCGATACCGACAATCTGCTGATCAACATGGGTATTCAGTTGTTTGAAAACCTGGCCGGCGAGATGGTCATGGCGCAGGATGGTTCGGCAATCTATGCGGTTTCCGAATCCGGATTCCTCATCATTCCCATTTCGACGCTTCGCGACAATCCGATCGTCGAAGTGGACAAAGATCTGGTGATTCTCGCGACAGACCAATGCGGCGTGACCGGCGCGCAGAATACGGCTCGCATCAACCTTGCGAACACGGGGAAAGGCCGGGTTACGGCCAGTACTGCGTTGCTGCAATTTCCGGCTACGACAGCCGGATTGGGCGGCGCGGGAGGCGCTGGCGGAGGCGCCGGCGGCATTATCATCGTGATCCCGGTGATTCCGGGCGCGCCTGCCGGTGGGACAACACCCGCGATTCCGGGCGGCGGAGGCCAAACCAACAACAGTCTGGCGACTACCGCGCCAACGGTTCGAACTGTGCAGAACCCGAGCGGCGTGCCGAGTTTCGACTTCTCGTTCAACGCCGTCGCGGCGCGCACGCTTGGAACCTCATCGCCGGTTCACGACTTTCTGGTGCAATCGCCCGAGGCGATCAACCTGATCCCTCGAGTCCGCATTCTTCAGAACAGCCGGAATGCCGAAGCCCGCGGCGATATCGTGCCGATTGCGGTTGGCATTTCCACCGGTGAGGCGCTCGAAGACATGGTGCAGGACACGGTGAGGCAGCGGCTCTACATTGCGAATTCCGGCAAGAACCGCGTGGAAGTATTTGACCTGAAGAACCGGCAATTGATGAATCCAATCAAAGTGGGCCAACTGCCGCGCTCTCTCGCCGTCACACCCGACGGCAAGACGATGTATGTGGCGAACACCGGCGGCGAGAGCATCAGCGTTGTCGATCTGGACAAGGGCGAACAGGTGGAACGCATCAAATTTCCGCCCATTCCTTTCGACGCCACTGCGACCCTCATCACGCCGTCCGCAATCGCCGCCAGCCAGCGGGGGGCAATGTTCATTACGAGCGCGGGTCAGCTGTGGAGCATCATCGGCAATGAAGCCGTGCCTCGCCGCCCCAGCACCATCATCGGCGCGACCGCGGCTGGACAGCAGAATGCCCTCACAGCTCCGCGAGCGATGGCGTCGACGCCGAATGGCGAGAATATCATCATTTCGGCGGGCAACGGTTTTGTGTATCTCTACGACGCCCTGGTGGACGATTTCGTGCAAAGCCGGCAGATTCAGGCGGCGAACGCGGCGGGATACGTCGGTCCGATCACCGCTGGTCCCCGGGGGCAATACTACGTGGTCAACGGTATCCTGCTGAACGCCGCGCTGACACCAGTCGCGCCCGCGCCGAGCCAACCCTCGGCGACGCAAACGGCTGGAACCAACACCACGACCAATATCCCGGTTTCCGCGATGACCTCCGTGACAGCAACGCAGTATGCGCGATTCTCGCAGCCGGTCCGCGCCAACGCGAACGCCGTAGTGACAACGCTGCCAACCATTGAAATCGTGGACGCCAACACCGGCTTGACGCTACGCAGCGCCACGGCCCTCGAGGGTCCAATCTCGCAGGTCAACGGCGCCAATGGACGCACCACCATTAGCGGCCGCACGATGGCCGTCGATGCGACGGCAACCACGGCGTACCTGCTGACTACGAGCGGCCTGAGCATCATTCCTCTGGATCAACCCGCCATCGCCGACCGGCCAACCGTAAATCAGCGCGGCATCGTCAACCTCGCCAGCCTGCAGGCATCGATCGCGCAGAACGGCCTGGTCACGATTCAGGGCCGCAACCTCGCCGCCAGCGGGACTGCGGATTCGACCAAGCAGCTTCCGACGACGATGGGCGGCGTGTGCGTCACCATGCAGGTGTTGGGCGCTGCCGGAACCGTGCAGGGAGCGAACGCCGCGCAGGCTGCCGCCAATGCAACGCCGCGCGCTGTGCCATTGCTGATGACCTCCGCGATTCAGATCAACGGGCAGATTCCGCCGGAGTTCGGGACCGGGACTTTTCAATTGGTGGTCCGGAATGTCGACAAGAAAGTCGCAACGGTCGCGCAAAACGTGACTCTGGTCAAGTACGCACCTGCCGTGTTTGTCGGCGAAAGCGGGCAAACGCAAATCACGCACCTGGACGGCGCCCCGGTAACCAAGGACAGACCGGCCAAGCGCGACGAGTACATTTACATCTATGCGGCTGGCCTCGGCTTGCCGACCGGTACGACCAGGATCACGAGTGGCGTGCCTTCGCCGTCGTCGCCGTTGGCCGCCACGACGAAGCCGCAGGTTTACTTCGGCCGCACCGATTACGTGCAATCGGAGATGGACGTCCGCGAGAGTGTCCTCTTGCCGGGTAGCATCGGCATTTACCGCATCAAAATCTACGTGCCGGGCTTCCGGACGACCGGCCAGGATCTGCCGGTGACCATCAAAATCGGCGGCGTCGCGAGTCCCGCTACCGGGACCGTGCTTCCCAAAGTGAGCGTCGAGTAGCTGCTGCTACTGCTATGCTGCAGCGTTCGGGATGGCGCCGAACTTGCGGTTGCGGCCGCGGAATTCCTGCATCGCGAGCCCAAGATCGCTCTTTTGAAAATCGGGCCAGAGCTTCGGGGTGAAGACGAACTCGGCATAAGCAGATTCCCAGATTAGAAAATCGCTGATCCGCTGCTCGCCGCTCGTGCGGATGAGCAGATCGACATCCGGCCCGAGGGTCCGGCGGATCGCCTCCCGCGTCGGCGGCTCGGAACCCAGACGTTGCATGGCATCGAGAATCGAATCGCGGCCCGAGTAGTCCACGGCAAGACGCAGATGGAGGTTTCGCCCGCCTGCGGTCTCACGTTCGACGCGCTCGATCAGGGGCGCCAGATAGTCTGGCAGGCGGTCGCGGCGGCCAATGAGGCTGACCCGGATGCCTTCGCGGGCGCACTTGCCGGTCTCCCGCCGCAAGTAATTGCGAAAGAGGCTCATCAGCGCGCGAACCTCTTCCGGCGGACGTCTCCAGTTGTCGGAAGAGAACGCGTAGACGGTGAGCGTGCCGACATCGCGATCGGCGGCGGCAGCTTCGACGGCCCGGCGCAGCGCCTCAACGCCCGCGCGATGTCCGGCGGCGCGAGGCAGACCGCGCGACTGGGCCCACCTGCCGTTGCCATCCATGATGATTGCGACGTGAAGCAGACTACTTTGCAACATAAAGTATAGACTCCTGAAAAAGGCCCGCGTTCGAATGCAGGCCTGTTGAAAATTAGCGGACGTTTATTTGATCGCGCCGCCGACTCGCGCCACCTGGATGAGCGCTTCCATATGACTCAGGTAGCGCGAAAAGGCCGCGCGGCCCTCGCCGGTGAGCCGGTATTCGGTCTTCGGCATACGGCCTTCGAACGACTTGCTGCAAAGGACGTAACCGGCTTCTTCCAACTTGCGCGCATGCACGCTGAGATTGCCGTCCGTGGTCTCGAGCAGTCTCTTGAGATCGTTGAAGGTGACGTGTTCATTCGCCGCCAGAGCGCTGACAATGCCGAGACGAATCCGCTCGTGAATGACACGGTCGAGTTCCGGAAGCCGGGCTGGCGCCGGCTTGGCAGCGCGACGGAGCTTCTTTTCGTCCGGCTTTTCAAGCGGTTCGGCAGCCACGGAGGCTGCTGCTGCGCTGTTGCTTGTTCGAGGCATGGTCCAATAATCTCCGTGTTTCAACCACCGAATTTTCTGGCGATCCAGAAACCGAATCCAATATGCAGTCCGCCGAAACCCGCCGCAAGCAGGCCGTTCGCCCACGGTTGCGTCACGAAGAAGGCGGCGCAGCCGAGAAGGATAAAGCATGCTCCCATCGCGGGAACCACCCGAACTGAAAACGATCCACCGCTCACCACGGCCGAGCCATAGGTCAGCAGCCACACACCGGGCAGCAGCGAGTACGAACCCGCCGAATAAAGAACGACCGTCAACACCGCGCCGGCAAACAGGGACGGGGAAAAACTGAGCAGGAACTTGCGAAACGGCGCCATGTGCTGGCCGCTCATGTTTCGAGCCTTGTTCCAGACGGCGAAGATGCCGACGAGCGCGGCTATGAAGACTTCTCCGAACCAGACATTGAGCCAGGCGCGCGGCGTTTGCTGGATGCCCGCGATGTAGGCGGCAAGCAGCGCCGTGACGCCCATCGCGACACCGCCCCAACCGGGGACAGCCGTGAATGCGCCGCTCCGCTCCATAGTCTCGCGGATGAACCGGAGATTGTCGATCGCGTGATCGTGCAAATTGACGACAGGGCTCGGCTGTGACGCCATGACAATGACTATACCGCAACTTTATGAAGTTGGCAAGTACTCTGCAATGCAAAGTAAATCTCGTTCGCGAGCTGGCGGCGCAGGTTCCCCATGCGGTGATGGAGCGCACGTTGCCCTCTTCCGATTCGAGGAAGCGCGCCAGAGTCCGCAGGATCTGAATCGCGGCCGACTGAGGAATCGCGCGAATATCGGCTTCTTGATCGGTGAAGATAACGCGTTTAGCCATTCCGTTGGCTGGGCATTTGCTCATTGAGCCGGGTTTTGGCCATGGTTTCCCAATCGTTCGAGGTGAGCCCGAAATCAGCTAAAACCTCTTCGAGGGGAATCAGCCGGTTGTGTTTGCTCCACTCGTCGGCTTCGGCGACGGCCTGGCGGTCTTCCTCTGTGAACGGTTCATCGTCAATCGGAGCCAGCGCCAGCTTCCTTGCGAGTGGATCGAGCATGGATTGCAATAGCGTTTCCAACGCGGCTAGTTGGACAGGTGGCAACTGATCGATTAAGGCGTGGACACGAGAGCGAGTGTCGGAGTTCATGCAGTGTCTTTCGTGCCTGTTAGCCGGCTATCACGCGACTGATGTTGGAGTGCTTGACGCGGGGTCACATCCCCGGTTTCCGAACGGCTGTAGACCCGCGGACTTACTTCCTGCAGTTCGGCAAGGCGTGTTTGAGTAAGCTTGCGTGAAATACGAAGATCGCGGAGACGCTGAGCAAACTTCGGCGTGGGCCCAAGTGGAAGAGTCAGGGATTGAGAACGCCATAGAGTCTACTCAGACAAGTATGCATGACAAGTACACTACTGTCAGCATAGGCTGACGAATGGCGCAGGCCGGGGTCGCCTACGTTCCGTTGTGGATCACGTCCGCGGCCTTCTCGGCGGCGATGTAGATGGAGCTCACTATGAAGAATCCGGGGATTTTGGGGAACATCGAGGCGTCCACCACTCGGAGGCCGGTTACTCCGTGCACCTTGAAGTTGCCGTCGAGGACTCCCTTGTCCTTCTCAGCGCCGATTTTGCAGGTGCACGACGCGTGGTGTCCCCATGCTTTGTCGCGGATGAACTGCTTGAGTTGGTCGTCGGTCCGATAGTCCGGTCCGGGGATCTCTTCCTTCAGATTCGGAACTGCGGCGGCCACTGCGCGAACATCCTTGATGCCTTGCAGCACGGATTCGAGGTCTTCGCCCTTTGCATCCGTCCCTTCTTCGAAGTAGTGGAAGTTAATAGATGGCGCAACCAGCGGATCGGCCGACCGTAGCGTTACTTCGCCGCCGCGGTTGAGCGTGTGGGCTTGAGAATCGCCCAAGTGAGTTTGTTGTGCTCCTCCGCGACGACCTTCGAATAACCGGGGAAATAGCCGTGGAAATTGGTGACGAGCGCGAAGTAGAACAGGTCAGGGAGAGGGCGCGAGGCCGACGACCTGCGAATCGCCGCGAGCACGGCGCCGTTGGTTGAGTAGATGCCGCCGTGATTTGCGGCCCATTTCTTGTAAGGCTCATTATCGCCTTTCAGAAACGTCGCGTTGTGCAGGGCGGCCCAATCTTGCGGCGCTCGGTACACGACTCCCACTTCGTAGCGGTCCTGCAGATTCTTGCCGACGCCTTCGAGGACTTTCACTGGCGTGATGCGGAAGCGGTCGAGCTCCGCCTGCGGTCCGATGCCGGAGAGCATCAAGAGTTGTCCACGATACCAGTACTCGTATGACGCCGCTGGCCGGCGAGTCATGAAGGTGAAGTGCCCCGGCGCAACCGCCTGCACGCCGAGCGACAGCGGAGCCCAGAGAACGCTTTATTTCTACGATGCCGATGGCGAGCTTGCGATGGAGGTCGGCCCGCCGGTGTCTCCGTGTTGGACGTGCTACGTGACGGTGGATCGCCTCGGCAGCACGCGTTTGGTGACCGATGGCGCGGGAAATATCGTGCGACGTTATGACTATTTGCCGTTTGGCCAGGAAATCCCTGCGGATGGCACGGTGAGAACCACGAGCTCTGGGTTTCAGGCAGCATCGGATGGATTCAACCCGAAGTTCACTGGACAGATGCGAGATCCAGAGACCGGACTGGATTACTTCAACCTGCGATATTACAGCCCCGAGCAGGGGCGTTTCGTAAGTCCTGATCCGGAAAACGCAGGAGCAGATCCGTCGGAGCCTCAAAGCTGGAACGGGTACGCGTACGCACTGAACAACCCGTTGTTATATGTGGATCCAGACGGTTTGGATAGCATCACTGCTACTGGCACTGGAACCACTAGCGGCGGAAACAACTGGAGCTTCACTTTTGGCGCGTCTTATGGGGGTAGTTTTGATTTCTTCTATGCCAACCCCTTCGGGAACTACGGTCAGGCGCAGCCGCAATCAAATCTTGCCTTCGCGCCTTTGTACGGTCCTTACTCTGGTGGTAACAATCCGGCTCAGAAACTAATTGGCGCTGCAAAGGCGGTACCGCACGATTTCGTCTCGTGGATGGCTGGAGATAAACCATCGCCTCAGGAAAACAAACTCCTGTGGTGGCTGCGTCCTTCAAACGCGGCTCAAGAAACTGGATTCAAAACCGTCCAGGTCTATCAGATAATCACGGCGGTTGGAAGCGGAATTCAAGTGCTTGCCGCGATGGGTCGTGGTAGGCATATTGCCCTTGGACTGAGCGACTATTTGCAGGAGTTTGCGAAAAAGCGATCAGCAGTCACATATAAACAGCTGTCAGCCCATGATCCATTTAACTGGAAGAAATACGTATTGGACGAAATGAATAACTCCGATAGTGTGATACACTTTAACCTCGACGGGATTGATTCAGTTTGGGCGGCGGTCACTAGGGCAAGCCGAGGCGGCGGTGGGGCGACTGACTGGGAACTGCTGCAAATTCACCGGGGTATTAAGGCTCCAGTGAAGTGGTACAAGAACGGTGCTGAGGTTGCAAGTCCATGGAAGTAACGAACAACGCCCGGGAAGTGTTTCGGAGCGAGCTCACGTTTAAAGTGTGGGAGTACAAGGTCAGTCACTCACAACTGCTAATTCGGAGTCCAATTTCGACTGGCGGAAATCTGGATCTGATATTTCAGGCTGTGAGTTTTGTGTGCCTGCCTACGATTTTTCGCGATGGAGTCGTTGTCTCCGCTTTGGACGACATTGAACCAATTGGGCCCGTGTCCCGTGATGATCTGGAGCCCAGCAGTTGTGTCTTCCTCCTCAAGGCTCCAAGTCCGCAGTGGGTGGTGGTTGCCAGTCGGCTTCGCGTCGAACATAACGATCTGGAGCTCTTCGAGAGTAGCTTGGAAAGCTTCAATGACACGGAGCCCCGAACCGGTCGGCTGATCGTTTCAGCTTCGCGTGGGGACTTCTACAGGCCCTGACGGAGAGCGTGGAGAAATGCGGGATGAAGCGGGACAACCTGGGGATGAAGCGGGACAACCTGAGCTGTCCCGCCTTCGAATCGGCGTTGTGGGACATCCGCCGACCCGATTTGACAAAGAGTTTATGATGAAGCGGGACAACCTGAGCTGTCCCGCCTTCGAATCGGCATTGTGGGACACCCGCCGACCCGATTTGACGTGAATTTAGGAACTGGATGGGGCCGCCGCGCGCCGCGGACTCTTTCGGGTCCACTTCCTTTGAAAACGCGATTCCAACTTTTCGATGAAGGATGAAGGAGTCCTCGCCGAATGGACGGCCGACGTAGGTACACTTTCGTAGCGAGTGGATGTGCTCTTCGCTCATTGGAGGACTGTGGTGGAGTTCGCGCCAGGTGTCGATTCCGCCGACGCGTCTCCAGAAGTCGAGATCGAGCACCTTGGCGGGGTCTGCGGCGCCGGTGAGGTGTGGCAGCGCGCTGCTGATCGAATCCGCAGGAGTGCGCACACTCCGAATGCAACCCGCATCAAGTCATACGAATACTTCGCCCGTCGGACCTTGTGCACTTGAAACCCTAGCCTAGGCTCATGAATCAATCCAAAGCCGCAACTCCGCGCTCCCAACTGCGACGCTCCAATTCCCAGAAGGCCTTCCAAGCAGAATTCCTCACCTGAGGTTTCGGGCAGACTAAGGTCAAGCAGTAGAGCGCCGAGCGTACACGTCGCCTGAGCACTTCCAAAGCCCTTGACAGCGAGCCGGACAATGGTGTCGAAACGCGGGGTCACCGCCCCAGTTTCCCAATGGCTGTAGACTCGGGGCTTACTTCGAGCAATTCGGCAAGGCGTGTTTGAGTAAGCTTGCGGGAAATACGAAGATCGCGGAGACGCTGAGCAAAGTTCGAAGAGTCGGGGATTTAGAACGTCATAGAGTCTTCCTCAGAAAGGTGCGCGCGACAAGTACACTACTGTCAGTATACGTTAGTACAAATCTGACGATCGATGTGTTTTTGCCAAGGCAGACGGCTTGACGAATCTCGCCGGCGGGCTACCCTCCGTTGTGGATCACATCCGCGGCCTTCTCGGCGGCTATGTAGATCGAGCTCACGATGAAGAAGCCGGGGATTTTGGGGAAGATCGAGGCGTCCACCACCCGGAGGCCGGTTACGCCGTGCACCTTGAAGTTTCCGTCGAGGACTCCCTTGTCCTTCTCAGCGCCGATTTTGCAGGTGCACGACGCGTGGTGTCCCCATGCTTTGTCGCGGATAAACTGCTTCAGTTGTTCGTCGGTCTGATAGTCCGGTCCGGGGATCTCTTCCTTCAGATTCGGAACTGCGGCGGCCACCGCGCGAACATCCTTGATGCCTTGCAGCACGGATTCGAGGTCTTCGCCCTTGGCATCCGTCCCTTCTTCGAAGTAGTGGAAGTTAATAGATGGCGCAACCAGCGGATCGGCCGACCGTAGCGTTACTTCGCCGCCGCGGTTGAGCGTGTGGGCTTTGAGAATCGCCCAAGTGAGTTTGTTGTGCTCCTCCGCGACGACCTTCGAATAACCGGGGAAATAGCCGTGGAAATTGGTGACGAGCGCGAAGTAGTACAGGTCAGGGAGAGGGCGCGAGGCCGACGACCTGCGAATCGCCGCGAGCACGGCGCCGTTGGTTGAGTAGATGCCGCCGTGATTTGCGGCCCATTTCTTGTAAGGCTCATAATCGCCTTTCAGAAACGTCGCGTTGTGCAGGGCGGCCCAATCTTGCGGCGCTCGGTACACGACTCCCACTTCGTAGCGGTCCTGCAAATTCTTGCCGACGCCTTCGAGGACTTTCACTGGCGTGATGCGGAACCGGTCGAGCTCCGCCTGCGGTCCGATGCCGGAGAGCATCAAGAGTTGAGGCGTGTTGAACGCGCCTCCGCAGAGAATGACTTCGCGGGAGGCGCGCGCGATTTTGGTTTCGCCTTGTTGGGAGGGCGTGCCGTGCGCGCGGTATAGCGCGCGGCCCTTGCGGTATTCGACGCCGGTGGCGCGCTTTCGATCGTCGAACAACACTCTGGTTGCGAGAGCGTCGGTCTCGATACGGAGGAGTTGCGGGTAACGGGACTGCACGTCCAGCAAGCGTTCGCGGGCGCCGGTTCGCGCATGTCCGGCAGTGGTTAGCGGCGTGTAGCGGATGCCTTCCGCGTGCGCCTTCACCAGGCGCCAATCATTCGGATCATTGAGGCTTTCGATGCCCTGGATGATTTGCTCGCCGGGATGCCCTGCCGCGTGAAACGTGGCTTTGAAGGCATTATGGATTGTTCGAAGCAGCGGCTTATCGCGCAGCGCCACATCGAGCGGTAGCGCTTTTTCCGTGCGCAGCCAGCCTCCGAACCCGTGCTTCACCAGATTCAAACCAAACAGCCGGTGGAGGAATCGAGGGATCGGGCGATGATGGCAATTCTCGAGCTTTTCGAAATACTGCCGCATGTGTTCCGGCGCCCAAGTTGGATCGTTCGCCGCCGTCGCGATGTCCTGCCAGTCCTCATTGTGCGGGTAGACGAGGATCATGGCGTTGTGGGCGGTGCAACCGCCAAGCGTTCCGGCGCGCGGATAGAGCACGCCATCGACCTTGTCGTTTTCATACTCCGCCAGGTATTTGTCATCGCGCCTTTGCTGTTCCGTGTTGGCGTAGTGGCGGACGAAGAAATCCCACTTCATGGCCTTGTTCTCGGTGGAATTCGTGTGAAATGCGGGGATGTCGTAGTCTTCGGGCAGAGTATTCTGATGAGGGCGAATCGCATTGCCGCCACTCAACTGCTTTGGATCGCCGCCTGCTTCGAGCACCAACACCTTGTGGCCGAGTTCCGCGAGGCGCGCGGCAACCGTGCCTCCCCCGGCGCCGGATCCCACCACGACGTATTCGGGTTCGAAGTCATCGGCGGCAGTCGCTTCGCGTCGAGTCCAAAGCGCGGTTATGGCCGCGGCCGCACGCGTCAGGAATGTGCGTCGGTTGGGCATTGATTAGGGTCCCTAAAAGGTCTTCAGAAACGCGATCAAAGCCTCTTTGTCGCTGTCGCTGAGTCCAGGCTCGCCCTCCTTGGGGTCGAGCATGCTTGTGCCGAAGTAATGCCCGCGATTCACAATGAAGTCGGGACATTTGCTCAAGGCCAGCAATTGGTCGACGAGGTTGTCGAGGTTCCTCTTTTGTTTCAGGTCGGCCTTGACTTTGTGAATCAGTTCCAGAATGAGGCGGTCGCGGTGCAGGCGATCCTGCAGGCTCAAGTGCTCGCCCGGATCGAGGTCGAGGTTGGAGAGCAGGCCAACTGGAGTTCCTTTGGGAATGGGGCCAATCTTGAGTCCGCTCTTGTCTTCGATGGAGGAAAGGAACAGGCGGTTGAACTTCAGAAAGTCTGCCGCGACCTTGGGAAGAAATCCGAAGGGGATGCTGATGTAGCTATCCGCCGTGGTGCGGTCGATCTCGCTTGGCTCAGGAACTTTGGCGCCGATGATCGAGTCTTTGCGGCGCGTTTCGGGCCACAACATCTGCCGGATCGCGACGTCGAACGACTTCATGCGCGCCTCCACCGACGGGCTGGGATCGAATTTGCCGACCGTATTATTCAACAGGAACGGCGAGGTCGACCATAGACTCACAAGCGAAGGAGGCCGCGTATAGCCGCGCCCGCCGGCCGGCGTTTTGAATTTCTTCGGAGCTCCGGTCACCGGATCGTAATACGTGAGCTCGCCGACCGAGGGCAGGTCTTTATAGGTCCGCGAAGAGAAGTTGTCCCAGATGCTGCCTCCGATTGCGTTGCTTGCCAGTGGACTGCAGGCCTGCGTCTTCAGCAAGGTTACCGGAACGCGCAGTTCCGTAGATAGATAGTTCTGGTCGAGAAAGTCGGGCCGCAGCACGATCTCGCGCATCTGCTTCTTGTACTCGGCGGTTTTGGTCCAGGCCCAATAGCGGTTCCAGCAGCCGGTTTCATTGTCCGGGGTGTAGTAGGAAGCCCCCGAACATCCACCGGGATCGACGCCCTGAGCTGGCAAAGGCGCTTTACTGGAATGACAGCGTGCACAACGTTCCGCGAATACTTCTTTGCCGCGGGTCAGTTGGGCTGCGTCAGTGGACATGTGAGCCTTGCCGCCGGGCGCGTCGGTCAGGTGATGCGGTTCAGTGCTGCGCAGAAAGAAGTCCGCCATCGCGGGCGTCCACGCTTCGGTGACGTTCCAATAGGTTGAGTTCTCTCTCGCCGTCGCGATTTGAATTGGTGTGGTCTTCTGGCCTCCGAACAACGCGTTGAAGTGCCGCAGCCAGTCTTCGCTATAGAGTCCAATATTCAGGTAGACGCGGTTCAGTGCGCCGAGCACGCCGGCCGAATCCGAGCCGTCTTTCAACACGCGTGGATTCCAGACGGTCGCCGGGGGTTCGAAGAAAAGGGTCAGTGGACCGCTGGGGAAAAAATCATTGAGCTGTTTGTTGTTCAATCCCCCGCCGGCCAGGGTTTCGTGGCCCCAACGCTTGCTGTGCTCGACCCGGGGCCAAAGATAATAGACCGCGTTCATGGTGCGGGGATTGTTGATGTAGTCGGTGGAAACCAGCGAAGTATCGAGCGCGCCGGGCCGGTACGTGTGCAGCGCCTGGAAAATAAAACTGGCCTCATCGGCCTGCCACGCGAAGATGCGGTCGAACCAGAAATACTGTGCGCCAACATTGGAACTGAGGTTTTCCCACTTGGGATTGTTGGGGTCGGCGGGAGGCTTGATGGGGTTGGGGCCGACGTGACAGAACGCGCACGCCATCCCCACACGATACGGACGCACCAGATCTTTGGTGACGAATGCCGGATCGTTATCGTAATATCGCTTTGCATCCCATTTCGCCTTGGCTTTGGCGTCGAAGTCCGGATTGGGAAACAGGCGCAGGCCGACGATGCCCGTCGGATATCCGTAGAATGAGCCTACTGGCATCACTTCGCCCCGGTGACCGAACTTCACTCCGGGATACGCGGCTTCTTTCGCAAACGGGTCTTCGCCGCCGAAGCGGGGATCGCAGCCTGGAATTCGCTTGTCGAGCCACAGGCCGAAGCGTTCCGGGTCACCGTCCTTGGGCTCTTCGAAGCAGGGTTCGTTGACGAGGCCGAGATACTCCCACCGATTGTGGCGGCCGAACTTCAGATTCTTGTGCGAAGAAATGGTTTTGAGTAAGTCGAAGGTACCGAAGCTTTTCCAATTCAAGACATCCCACAGACGGTCGTCGCCGCCCGTCCAAACCATCCACATGTTGCGGCCTCGGATTTGCGTGGGCGTCAAGGGCAGCGGGCCGTTTTGGGTTTGATCCATGTCGTGAAAGAAGTCCTCGCCAGCGAAGGCGAAAGAGTCTTTCATGCGGCCGGCGGAAAGCGCCTCATCTTTGATTTTGTTCTCGGGCCCTTTCCCGCCGCCTCCGCTGCTGCTCGAAAGGCAGCCAGTGAGTAAAGCAATGATTGGGGCAATGATGAGCGGCAAGAGGTTAACGGATCGGCGAAGCAGCATGTGTGGGCGCCTCTCTATGGGTTAGTGAATTTTCCCGTGCAATCGTTTCAGCCAAAATTGCCGCGGGGAAATTGATTCTCACGGCAAGCGATACTACTCAAACAAGCGCAAAAGGTCCAACCTTCAGGACAAACCGCGGTAGAAGTTTTGGGAGGCGTTTTAGGAAATGGTTTATGGAATTGCGGCTTCTGGACCGAGGGCAGCCCCGTGCCTCACGCACGGGGTTGAATATGTCTGCAACGTAGCTTCTCAATGGCGCACAATGGCGACAGCGCCCGGAGGAGCTACGAATTCCGCATCGCCCCATTTGGATCGAGCCCTGCCGCACGCCGCGCGGGAATCCATGCCGCAAGCGCGCCGACGCACAGGAATCCCAGTGAGACCGCCGCGAAGGTTGCCGGATCTGCGGGTTGCACCCCAACTAGCATCGCGGATAGCCCCCGCGCCGCGCCAAAGCTGACCGCGGCCCCGATGGCGATCCCGATGGCGCTCCAGCGCAGGCCTTGTCCCACGATCAGCAGAAACACGTTCGACGACGATGCGCCGAGCGCCATGCGAACGCCGATTTCCGCCGTCCGCTGCCGTACGACGGTGGAGAGTACGCCGTAGATGCCAACTGCCGCGAGCAGCGCTGCGACTACGGCGAACACCGAGATCAGCAGCAATTGGAAACGAGTTGCGGCGAGCGCCTGACCGACGAATTCGCTCATCGGCGTGGTATTCACGACAACGGCTCGTGAATCGATCTTCGCTACGGCTGCCCGGGCCTGGCTGTAGAGAGAGGCCGGATCCGCCGTCGCGCTGCTTCGCAATCCCCAAACGGCCGTGTTGCCGAAGCCGAAGAACGCATCGGCGAAATAGACTTGCTCATGCCCAGGTTCCGCCAACGAGGTGAAGGCTTCGTGACCAACCACGCCTATGATCTCGACCCATTCCGGTTCCGGCGTGCGGACGCGCACCAGTATCCGCTTGCCAACGGCAGCCGCGGCGCCGCCAAACGCCTTGCGCGCAAGCGTCTCATCGACGATCACGAACTTTCGGTCTGTGACGTTGTCTGCATCAGAAAACGTGCGGCCCGCCAAAACCCGGCTCCGCATGGTTTCGAAATAGCCAGGGAGCACCACTTGCGGATCGGCGGCCTGAAACCGGCTCGCATCGGCCAGCGCCTGCTCCGTGCCCCAGCGAATAGGACCATAGCGGCCGCCCAACGGAACGGGGAACATCGCCGTAACCGCATTGACGCCGCTCAAGGATCCGAACGCCTGCTGCAACTGGCGCGCGATCGCTGCTCGCTCCTGGGGAGTATTCCCGCGGACTCCGGCCAGTTCCAGCGTGATCATGTTCCTTGCGTCGAATCCGGGATCCGTACGCTGCAACGCGATGAAGCTGCGAACCATCAGTCCCGAACCAAACAACAACACGAAGCACAATGCGATTTCCGCGACTACGAGGGCGCCGCGTAGAAGTCCGCCGCCGCCGAGCGAAGGCGAACGGCCATCCGTCCGCAGCACTTGCATCATGTTGGGGCGAGCCAGGCGAAACACCGGCGCTATACCGAAGACTGCCGCAGCCGCAAGCCCTGCGAGGCTGGCCAATAAGACCACTCCCGCGTCGATTCGAACGGTGTCGAGCCTCGGCAGATTAGCGGGCGCCAACTGCAGCAGCCGGCCCAGCAGGACTCGCGCGATTCCGATCCCCAATGCGGTTCCCGCCAGCGCCAGCAGCAGAACTTCCGCCATAGTCTGGCGCATCAGCCGCCACCATCCACCGCCCAGCGCGGCGCGCACGGCATACTCGCGCTCCCGAAGGGACGCCCGCACCAACAGCAGATTTGCGACGTTCGCGCAGGCAATCAGCAATAGAAAAACGACGGCGCCCATGAGAGCCAAAATTGCAGGCCTCGCGGTTTCGACGAGGTTGCGATACATCGATTGCAGGAAAATCGCGAACCCGGCAGTCTCGCGGATCGTGAAATTGCGGCGAAGTTCCGCCGCCACGCGATCGGCGGCGGTTTGCGCGCGGTCGATGGTGACGCCTGGACGCAGACGCCCAATCACCCGCCACGAAACTTGATTGCGATTGACGTTGTCGTATGCGATGCGCGCGGCGAGCCAGATGTCGGGCTTGCGGTCCATGTCGGCCGACGGCGGAAAACTCAATTCGAAGCCCGGCCTAACTACGCCAACCACGACGGGACCCTGTACATGCAGCGGCTTTCCGAGAATCGAACGATCTCCGCCAAAGCGGCGCTGCCAATATTCGTGGCTGAGGATCGCGACAGGAGGCGGCCCGGGAGGGGGCGCGGCCGCTGCGTCTGCCGCCGCCGGGGCCTGCGCCACGGGCGGACCGACTTGTGCGACTGCCGGGGCCGGGGGAGCTTGACCGTCCGCATTTTCAAAGGTTCGCCCCGCTACGATGCGGCCGCCCAGCATCGTGAAGAAATTGGCAGTGACCGTTGCTTCGCGTAACTGTTCCGAGCTGCCGTCAGGAAGCGGGTAAGGCGTGCGGGTGGTGCGTACGGCCGCTATTTCTTCGAATACTTCCTTGGAGCCATTCTTCAGGTCCAGAAAGTCAGCGTCAGAAAACGGAAAGTCGCGAACGTTGCGCTTGAGCATGTCGCTGCGGGCGATGACCAGGCTTTGGGGTTCCTTGTAGTCGAGCGGCCGGATCAGCACAGCGTCCGCGACGCTGAAAATAGAGGTGACCGCGGCAATGCCCAATGCAATGGTGACAATGGCGGTCAGCGAGAAAACAGGGGACTTACGCAGCACACGAAGCCCAACGCGAAAGTCTCCAACCAGAGCAGAGTAGGAGTATTTCATCGTTCAACGACTCGATGATCGCACAATCATGAAGTGGAAATGGCCTTGGCAAGCGGATTCGGACTGTTTCACTTGTCTAGGTCTCTTGACCTAGGCGCGCGCAGGGCACGCGCCTCATGACAAACAGGTCAAAGCAGGTTCCACTTGAAGAATCCACCCGCTCAACTCATCCGTCATGGGAAAGAGCGTCGTGACTCTATCAGGGGAGGGCCACGCACATGCGTAGGTTGCAAAGTTATTTCTTCATCACTCTGGGGATTTCGCTGACAGCGACGCTGCTGCCGGCGCAATTGGCAACCAAGACTTCGCTCGTCGGAACTATCACGGATTCGACCGGCAGCACCGTTCCGAACGTAAAGGTCACCGCAGTCGAGATCGGCACGTCCGATCGATACTCGGGAGCGACGAACGTCCAGGGGTATTATTCCATCGAGTTCGTCCGGCCTGGCAAATACAGTATTACGGCTGAAAGTCCCGGCTTTCAGAAGCTCACCAAGACCGGCATCATCGTTGAAACCAACCAGACGGTTCGCACCGACATCGCGCTCGTTGTCGGCACGATCTCGGAAGCGGTCACAGTCGAGGCCACTGCGGCCGCAATCAAGACGGACGATGCGAGCATTTCCGAGATCATGAGCACACGGAACGTCGCTGACTTGCCGTTGAGCGGGCGCGACCCGCTGCAACTTGCCAGGATGACCGCCGGAGTGTTGCCGGGGGCCAAATCGTCAGCCACAGGGGTCCCGCCGGGCGAGGATTTCAACGGCGCGGGCACTCGCGAGATCCAAAACAGCATGTCGCTGGACGGCATCAGCATCATGAACAACCTCATCACCATTACCGCGACGCGGCCGATGGTGGAGGCGATTCAGGAAGTGGAAATCCAGACAGGCACTTACACGGCCCAGTACGGCGCCTATATGGGCGTTCATATCAATATGGTGGCCAAGTCGGGCACAAACCAGTTTCACGGCGCGCTGGTGGAGTTCCTCCGCAATCAGGTGTTGGATGCACGCAACTTTTTCACTTTACCCACCGCCGCCAATCCGCTGGCCAAGAAGCCGCCGTTGCGTCAGAATCAGTTCGGCTTTGAGCTGGATGGTCCGGTGATGATCCCGAAGCTCTACAACGGCAAGAACAAGACGTTTTTCATGGCCTCCTACGAGGGCCATCGGCTGGTGCAACAGGCGACGCAGCTTTCGACTTCGATGCCGGCGGCGTTCTTTGGCGGCGATTTCTCGCAGACTCCGGCTTCGGTGAACATCAAGGATCCGTTGAACGGCAACACTCCATTTGCCGGCAAGGTGATTCCCGCGTCGCGCATTTCGCCGATTATCGCCAAGCTCCAACCTTACTACCCGGCCACCAACCTGCCGGGATTGGCGAGCAATTATTCGGTCCCGGTGCCGACAACGATTGGAACGGACCAGACCGTTGACCGCATCGATCAGAACATCGGAGATCGAATCCGTTTGTACGTGCGGGCCTTGTATCAGAACGAGAATGTGTTCGCAGGTAATGCGCTGCCGGTCAATGCAAGCACAGTGCCGGTCTTGACGTCGAATTACACCGTCGGCTACACCCATACGGTGACGCCGAACCTCGTAAACGATTTCCGCGTCGGCCGGAACCGGCTGGACACCAACAATCTTAATTACTTTACGGTCAAGGGTTTGAATTCGGCGGGAACCGATCTGGGAATCACCGGTTTCAACGGAGACACGAGGTACAACAATCCCGGCATCCCCGAATTCAACGTCAGCGGCTTCAACGGATTGGGCAACGCGGGGTCCGACTGGTACCAGTCCGATAGCACCTACCAGCTTTCGGAACAACTGAGCTGGACACGCGGCCGCCACAGCATAGTCGCCGGGATGGAATTCCGCAGACTGGCCACGTCGAGAGAAGCCACCAACAGCCCGCGCGGCGCTTTTACATTCAATGGAGCGCTTTCGGGCTACGCCCCGGCGGACTTCCTGCTTGGATTGCCGCAATCCTTCTCGACACCCGGGCCGGAGGTTCATGGCCACGTGGTAGCCTGGCGCGACGGATTCTTTGTCCAGGACAAGTGGCAGGTTTCGAGGAAGCTCACTCTGAACTACGGCATTCGCTACGAGTTGCCGACCGTTCCCTATACGGTGAACGGCAACGCCACCATACTGAACGCAAATCAGACCGCGCTCGTCGGCGGCACGCCGGGATTTCACTTCATCAATCCCAATCATGACAACTGGGCGCCGCGATTCGGGTTTGCTTACCGAATCAACGAAAAGACCGTGTTTCGCGGTGGTGCCGGGATCTACTACAATCCGAACCAGACAAATAGTTATACGTTCCTGAGCAACAATCCTCCGTTTGCGACGATCCTGAGTTGCACATGGTCCGTCGGATTGACCCCGGTCAGCCTCAGCGCTCCGTTTGCGTCGACTGGCGTCTGTCCCGCCGGACCTTCGGTGGGCCTTATTGTCACGCCCCCGGCCAACCAACCGACCGGCCGGATGAATCAATGGAGCGCAAACTTCGAACGCCAACTGTGGAACGGAGGCGGGGCTGAGCTGCAATACCTAGGTTCCCACTCTTACCATCTCGACCGGAGTTTCTACAACAACACTCCGTTGCCGGGGCCAGGGTCGGTGAACACACGCCGTCCCAATCCTTTGTTTGGCCCGATCCGCACCATCGCCAACGACGAAATCGCGAACTACGAGAGTCTGTCCGCGATGTTCCGCCAGCGTATGAGCCATGGACTGCAAATGCAGGCCAGCTATACGTGGTCGCACACGCTCGATATCAGCAGCGATTCCAACGGCGGCGGCACTCCGATGAATCCCTACTATTGGAAGGGCGACTACGGCAATTCCAACTGGGACATACGGCATCGTTTCGTAGGGACGTTCGTCTACGAGATTCCTTTCCTCGAAACCAAGAACCCGATTTTGAAGGGAATCTTCACGAGATGGCAGGCCAATGGAGTGGTCACGCTGCAGACCGGAACTCCGTTCAACATCACGAGCAACGGCATTGATACGGCTAATACCGCATCGAGCGGCACGTACCGGCCCAACCTGGTTGGCGCCGCCTCAGCGAACTGCGGCCGGGGTCACTTGGTCGGGTGTATCGATCCAACGGCTTACTCGATTGCAACGTTGTATCCAGCTACGACCAACTTCGCTTATGGCAATCTTGGACGGAACCTCTTCCACGGTCCTGGAGCGCAGACGGTGGACTTCTCACTGATGAAGAGTTTTCCAATCACGGAGCGGGCGAAATTCCAGCTCCGATTCGAGACGTTCTCGATCTTCAATCACGCGAACTTTGGCAATCCATCCGCTGGCTTTGGGGCGGGCTCATTCGGGAACATTACGAGCCTGAACGGCTCCGCTCCTGGTACGAGGAATATTCAGATTGGAGGGAAGTTGCAGTTCTAGCCTGTGGATGTGGTTGCAGGCCGGCCGTTCGAGAGGGGGACTATGGCCCGGAGACAGGGTGCTCCGGGCCATACTGTTATAACGTGGTTAAAAGACTTGCATGACACTATTGCGCAGTCTCGTGATCGCTTTTGTTTTGACCCAGGCGATCCTCGCCGGGCCGCCCGAACGGGCCCTTTCCGAGTATCACAAACAGGATTGGCAGGTCGAGGACGGACTTCCGCACGGGAACGTGCGGGCGCTAGCGCAGGATGAAAATGGCGCCTTGTTGATTGGCACCGGCGCGGGGCTCGCGGCCTTTGACGGGCTCCGGTTCACTCCCGTCAAGATCGACGACAAAGACGAATTCGCGAACGAGCCTGCCAACGCGGTGCTTCGGACGCGCAACGGGGACCTGTGGATTGGCACCGATGGACGCGGCGTGATTCATCGCCCGGCGAAGGGGCGAGCCGTCAATGTCAGTGAGTCGGCGGGCCTCTATCAGGAACGCGTTCGTGCGCTTTTTGAAGACTCGGAAGGCGCGGTGTGGGCCGCGACTCAGAACGGAGTCGAACGGATCGTCAAAGACCGGGTTGAGTATTTGAGCGCGCTCGGAATCGTAACGGGCGATATGACCACACCATTCGCGACCGATGGCTCCGATGGAATGTTCCTCGTCACGGCAAAGGGTTTGTTCCATTGGACGGGGGGCGCCGCCAAGCTGGTCCCGATCGCATACCTTGGCAAGGGCGAGCCGACGGCGGTGCTGCGCGACCATCGGGGCGCAATCTGGGTGGGCACGGAGCGCGGCGCGGTTCGACTCGAGGTACGGGGTGGAGGTTGGAGAGCCAGGCCCGTGGAAGGCATACACGGCCCCGTTGAGGCGATGGTCGCCGATGGCCAAGACAATGTCTGGTTCGGCACGCGGGGTCACGGCTTATGCCGTATTGCCTTACGGCATCCCGAGGCGAAGGTGACACACTGGTCGAGCGCCAACGGCCTCAGCGACGACCGGATACGGTCGATGTTTGAAGACAACGAAGGCAACCTGTGGATTGGCCTGTTGAGCGGCGGGCTCAACCGGTGGCGGCAGACCGAACTCATCCCATATGGCCAGCCCGAGGGCTTGCCGGACAGTTTTGCGGCGGCTGTGCTGCAGGATCGCAACCAGGATGTCTGGCTCGGAACCTGGGGCCAGGGAGTGTTCCGGCGGCATCAGGGACAACTCGAGACGGTCCACTTGCCCGGAGTGCCGGCGTCGTCTCCGATTCGCGCGCTGGCCGAAGATCCGAAAGGCGGCGTATGGGTCGGCACCTGGTACGACGGTGTTTTTCTGTGCACCAAGGGCCGGGTCGAACGATTCGTGACGGGTTACGAGTCGCGTTCCAATGCGGTCAGTGCGCTATTGGTTGACCGGAACGGCACGCTGTGGGTTGGGACTTATAACGGACTGCTGAAGTATGAACAGGGACGTCCGGGCCGCGATCGGGCGCAAGTCCTGTTGAGCGGGAAAGTCGTCACCTGTCTGAAGGAGAATGCCGGACAGTTGCTGGTTGGCACCACTCAAGGTCTCTATGTGCTGGCGCAGTCATTCGTAACGGCGCTTACCCGCAAGAACGGCCTCTCGAACGACCATGTGATTTCCATCTCGACGGATGATGCCGGAGCAGTGTGGGTGGCGACCAAGGCCGGCGGCGTCGACCGGCTGGCTGCCGGAGGACTGACCCACATCGACGCCGAATCCGGGATGCCGGCGTATCCGATTTCATCCGTGATCGACGACGGCCAGGGGATGCTTTGGATGGGTTCCACGCGCGGGCTTTTGCGAGTGAGCCGGACGCAGTTGCATGCGGTCAGCGAAGGGCGCGCGAAGACCCTCGATCTGACCGTCCTGGGCCGGGCGGATGGGATGCGGGGCAGTGAATGCGGGTCGCTCAGCCAGCCTCCGGCATCGCGAGGCGTTGACGGCAGTCTCTGGTTTGCGACCGCCAAAGGATTCGTCCACACCAACCCGAAGCTATGGGACTCGACGAGGGTCATGCCCTCGCCGCGCCCCTCGATCGTGGGATACTCCATCGGCCACCAGACGTTCGCTGCGAGTCCATTGTTGACGATTCCTCCCGGACCGCGCGACGTCGACATCCAGTTCAGCGCGGTCCGGTTGAGCGGGCCGTCGCAGTTGAAGTTCCGGTATAAGCTCGAAGGGTACGACTCTGATTGGACCGTCACGCAAGCCCGGCACGCCACCTACCGCCAGCTTCCGCCAGGCCAATTCCGCTTCGTGCTCGCCGTTCAGAACTCGAACGGCGACTGGACCGCGGGCGATCAGGTCGCGTCCGCCGAGGTCGAGCAGTCGCCATACTTTCATCAACGGTGGTGGTTTTACGGGATTCTGGCGATCGCGGTAGCAGGCGCGGTTGCGTTATTCTTTCGATCGAGATTCGCGCGCGCGCGGGAGCGCGTGGCGGCGGTGATTGAAGAGCGCAATCGCATCGCGCGCGACTGGCACGATACTCTCATGGCGGATTTTTCGGCGATTTCGTGGCAACTGGAAGCGACGCGGTATCGCCTGGAGAGTGGATCGTCAAGCGAAGCGTCCACGGCGTTGGATATGGCTCGCAACATGGTCAAACACTGCCAGGCCGAAGCCCGCCGCATCATCTGGGATCTGCGCAATATGGACGAGCCGATGGGGATGCTAAGCCAGGAACTCGCGAAGGTGCTGTGCCTCATGGGCCCGAGAGCGGAGCAGGGCACGGAGGTCTATATCGAAGGGGAGGAACGTCCGTTGCCGCCGGTTTTTGTTCATCATCTGGTTTGTATTGGACAGGAGGCCGTGTCGAACGCGCTGCGCCACGCCTCGCCGAAATCGATCCGCATCCACCTGACTTACGGAACGGAGCGCGTATCGCTGACGGTGGAAGACAATGGGGACGGCTTTGCGGTCTCGTCCAGCGCAGTGCAGAATTCGACTACCGGCCACTTTGGGCTGGCGGTAATGCAGGAGCGGGCCCGAAAGATTGGCGGTGAATTGAAGATCCGCTCGACGCCGGGAACTGGCACCGAGGTCCGCGTAGACATTCCCGCACGTCAGGCATTATGACGGCAGCCGCTTCCAATCGCGCAGCACGCGTTTTGCTGGTCGAGGACCACTATCTCGGGCGCATGGCGTTGCGATCGGTGTTGGATGGCCGTTCGGAAGTGTGCATCGCCGCAGAGGCCGAGACGGGCGAGCGGGCGCTGGAGATTTATCAGGACGTCCAACCGGATGTCACGTTGATGGATCTGCGCTTGCCGGGGATGAGTGGTTTCGACGCGATCGCGGCGATTCGCAAGTTGAACAAACAGGCGCGCATCGTGGTGCTCAGCAATTATGAGGGCAGCGAGGATGTGTTCCAGGCTTTGCGCCGCGGCGCCATGGGATACCTGACCAAGGACGCCAGCGGAGAGCAGGTGCTGGATGCGATTCTGACTGTGCATCGCGGCAGCCGCTACCTGCCGCGCGGCGTGCGGGACCGGTTAGCGGAAAGGATCCCGGGCGCCGAGTTGACGCCCCGTGAACATGAAGTATTGACGCTGATCGCGCAAGGGTGCAGTAACCGGCAAGTGGCCGAGCGGCTGAATATCGCGGAAAAGACGGTGCGGATTCATGTGAGCAGCCTGCTCGACAAACTGGACGCGCGGGATCGCACGCAGGCTGCGATCTACGCGATCCAGCGGGGGATCGTGCATCTGCCTTAGCTATTGGCGACGAAACACCGGCCGGGTTTGCAATCGAAAGTTGGGGCTGATAACTCTCTTGAGATCACCACAGGGTATCTTCAGCCATTTTGACGTGACAGGAATACAAGTTGCGCGTATGATGGGGCGGGGTGGGACATGGTGACAAGCGCCGATCGTCGAAAACGCGCGCCACGGGCCCCAGCCAACAATCAACTATAGTATGCCTCCGCTAAACACGGGGAGGTGCTAGATGAACATCACTTTGAGACGGATGAGTCTCAACGAGTATTCACTCGGTAACCGGAAAGCCCGCGTGCGGCGCATCGCAGAGAACCCGGACTGGGCATCCTGGCAGAATGCCACCGAATTGATGAATTGTGCATTCGAACTGTACTACCGCGCAGCGCAGAATATCAGCCGGACCAGAAACACCCAGCTGCAGACCAGAATGACTGACCTTCTCGAGGATTGCGCAACGGAAGGATGGGGCGGCGGCGTATCAGACTTGGACGAGGCCTTTCAGCATCTGGTGAAATATGATGGCGAGTGGTACGATCGCAACCCCAAGGCCTACACTCCAACTCGCTATTCGTTCTACTTTCCGGACCATGGTTCGTTCTTCCCGGCCGCATGCACGTCGGCTGAGTCCTGCGTCAATTTTCTGAAGGCAATGGAGGATGTCGCCTCTGGCGTGCTCGCGAACGGTCAAGAGCTCCAACAGCAGATGGAGCGGCTGGAGCACGCGCTCAGCGCGAACCGCTGGGACACCGTATCCGACATTTGCCTGGGAATCAACGTGGGTACTGGGGCCTCAGAGGTCCTCTCCGAGATTTCCCTGCTTTCAGGGCTGCGGGTTTTGGAACCGTTTCGAGATAGCCGCATCACGACTCCGGTGACAACTCTTTCGGAAGCCGGCGACGCGATCACAAGCGGCTTGAGAAACTATGAGGCGCTGCGCGCTCGCGGCGTCGATGCAAGGAGCGCCCAGGGAATCGGTATTCTGTCCACGGTTGCCGCACTCGTACCTGTGTTCGGCTGGTACTTCGAGAAAGCACTCGAATACTGTCCCGCGTTGGTCGACGTCGTACAAGGCTGGGCCCGCCGGCGGGAACGGATCCTTGCGGAAGCCGACCTGGAAAGACTGGCCACTTCGAGGGGTGCAGGCCCAGGCAGGCCCTGAAGTTTTTCGAGCACGGAGGCCTTAGGTTCTTGTTTTGGGGGCCTCAATCAGGGCGCCAGCCACATGGGCGCCCGCGGCCAAAATGTCTTTGGACAATGACGGATCATCGACGGCGCGAGCTAGCTGCAGAGTTCCGATCAGAAGCCCCAAGGCCGCGATGGCGATCTCACGCGCCTTGGGTCCCTTCGGCATGTCTGGCAACTGCTTTTCGACGGCATTCAAAAGCCTTTCCACACTCTCGGTGTAGACTCGGCGGACAGCCGGCTCCTGCCGCGAAATCTCAGGAAGAAGGGCGGCAGACGGGCAGCCGGAATCGGGATGATCCCGGTGCTGCTCCGACAGATAGGCGCGGATGATACCGAGCAAGCGTCCCGCAGCGATTTCTTTCTCGAACTGCCGCCACTGCTCATCGGTGGCCCGTTCGAGGCTCTTCTCGACCATCTCGCTCTTGGAAGAAAAGTGGGCATAGAAAGCGCCATTCGTCAGACCAGCCTCCGACATGACGCCTGCCAGACCGGACGCCGCAATACCCTCTTGGCGGAATCGACGCGCCGCGACCTCCAGGATGCGGTCGTGTGTGGCGCCCTTATGACCCTTCTCGTATCTCATGATTTTCTTGCGTCCTCGTCTCCTTCTGTATCATCTTACGAGTGTAATAAGAAGGTATGGTCGTAAGTTAATAGCGAGAGGCAAGAATTCCATGAAGGAAAAGAACAGGCCGGTGGCAATCGTCACTGGCGCTACAGCGGGTATTGGGCTCGCAACGGCTGACTTGTTGAAAAGAGAAGGGTATACGGTCTACGGAACCAGCCGCCGCCCCGCGGGCGATTCCCAGAACGGAATCGCCATGCTCGCATGCGATGTGACGCGCGATGAGCCGGTAGCCGATGTGATCGCGGAGGTTCTACGGCGAAGCGGACGCATTGACTTGCTCGTCAACAATGCGGGTTTCGGTCTGATCGCAGGAGCTGAAGAATCATCCATCGAACAGGCAAAGTCGGTATTCGACGTGAATGTCTTTGGGGCTATGCGGATGACGAATCATGTCCTTCCTGTGATGCGCAGGCAACGATATGGCCGTGTGATCAACATCAGTTCGGTTCTAGGCTTTATCCCGGCGCCCTACTATGCCATCTACGCCGCGACGAAACATGCAATCGACGGGTATTCCCAGGCGCTCGATCATGAACTGCGCGGTTTCGGCATTCGAGTCATCTCAATCGAGCCAGCCATCACGCGAACTTCGTTCGATAAGAATCTGGTGACTCCCGACCGGCCTCTTGCGATCTATGACTCGGTGCGCAGTTCCATTATCGAGACATCCAGGCAGCAGATGGAAAAAGGCGATGAGCCAGAGGTTGTGGCCCAAGTGGTGTTCAAAGCGGCGCAGGCCGCCAAACCACGCCTTCGTTACCCGGCCGGACCCGCCGCGCGCCAGCTCGCCTTCATGCGAAGAATGGTTCCGGAAGGAATCTTCAACAGCATTCTGCGCAAACAGTTCAAGCTTCCTGCTTGAGTGGTCTTGTACGCGCCAGCAAAGCCCGCCAACGAAAAAGGACAACTATGAAGGCATTTATCGTCGATCGTTATGGAAAGAAGGATCAGGGGCGGATTGGCGTGATGCCAGATCCGGAACTGCGGGAAAACGATGTCCTGGTGCAGGTCCACGCCGCAGGTGTAAACCTCTTGGACTCCAAAATCCGAAGCGGCGAGTTCAAACTCATTTTGCCTTATCGTTTACCGCTCATTTTGGGCAATGATGTGGCGGGCGTCGTGGTTCGGGCCGGACGTCGAGTGCGGCGGTTCAAGATTGGCGATGTGGTTTATGCCCGGCCGCCGCAGGATCGAATCGGTTCCTTCGCCGAACTCATCGCGATGCATGAAGATGCCGTCGCGATTGCGCCTAAGAAACTCACCCTGGAAGAAGCATCTTCCATCCCCCTCGCCGGCTTGACCGCCTGGCAGGCGCTGGTCGAGACAGCAAACCTGAAGAACGGGCAAAAAGTTCTCATACACGCGGGCTCTGGCGGTGTCGGAACCTTCGCGATTCAACTGGCGAAGCATCTGGGCGCCACCGTGGCGACGACAACGAGTACGGCGAATCTCGATTTGGTCAAGAGCCTCGGCGCGGATGTTGCGATCGACTACAAGACAACTGATTTCGAGAAAGTCCTGCGTGACTACGACGTTGTTTTGAATAGTCTTGGTGCGGAGACTCTCCACAAGTCTCTCCAAGTGCTAAAGCCTGGCGGCAAGCTCATCTCGATTTCCGGCCCGCCGGATCCCGATTTTGCGAAATCCCAGGGATCGAGTTGGATCTTGGCGCAGGTCATGCATCTTTTGAGCTATAGAATCAGGAAGAAAGCGAAACGTCATCGCGTGAGTTATTCATTTCTCTTCATGAAGGCGGATGGAGCTCAATTGCGTGAGATCGCTTCGCTCATTGATGCTGATGTCATCCGCCCGGTTGTGGATCGTGTGTTTCCCTTTGACTCGACGAAAGAGGCGTTGGCTTACGTCGAAACTGGACGCGCAAAGGGCAAGGTCGTCATCAAGATCAGATAGCAGTTCTTTCTGCTTCGCTCCATGAGCGATTCGCGCGGCGTGTTTCGTTAGTCAGTTCGAGAAGGCTGAAACGACAATGGAACACGCGCACCCCGATTACCCGAACATCCTCATCGCCTCGGAGGCGAAGTCGAATCCCTGGGCTACCGACGAGAACGCCCGCTACAGCAAGGAACTCATTTCCTACATTGCTTCGAGGCAAACCGGCAAGGCAATTCTCGATGCGATGCATTCCACGGGCAAGCGGGCTGTCATCGTGCCTTTCGTCTCCACCGAGGCCAATCCGGTGAACGCTGAGTCCAAGGCCGATTCCACGGCCGCCGCCACGCCCAAAGGCCAGTACGCTCTTCAGTGCGGCGACTCCGGGCAGGGGCAGCCCGTCAAGGAACTCTGGTATGGTTTGTTTCCCGCCAAAGTCAAAGGGACCGGCCAAGGCAGCAACATCCACATCTACTTCACGCCGTCGATGTGGAAGACGCCGCCGAAGCTGAACTTCAAGTCCAACGCCACGGGTGACGCAGCAGAGATGCTCGCCGATGAGGTTCTGCTGCACGAGATGCTGCACGGGTACCGGCAAATGACCGGGCGCCTTCTGTGCACCACGGAAGCAATGGGAGACTACGATACGTTCGAGGAGTTTTTCTCCATTGTCGTCACCAACATTTACACTTCCGAAGCCGGTGGAAAAAAGGCGAAGCTGCGCGCGGATCACCACGGCTACGAGAAACTCAAAAACATCAAATCGTTCCTGAAGGACAACCTGGCAGGGTTGCGCCGAATCAATGGCGAGAATCCGGATCTGGTGGTGCGCCTCGGGATCCAGGTGCTGGCGGCTGATTTCAACCCGTTCCGCGAGTTCCTGCGTCAGCCCGCGGGTGCGATCCGCGGATAACTAGTCTAGGAGACCGCGATCTCTCCGGTGCTGTCGCCAATCCGATCGACATCCACGCCCAATTTGTGCATCACGGTCAACAGAACGTTGGCCATCGGCGTATCCTCAGGACACCTCACATGAAGGTTGCCCCGCAATGACCCGCTTGCATGTCCCGCAAGGAACACGGGCAGAAATCGGTGCTCATGTGTGTGCGAGTCCCCCATCGGGCTTCCGTACAGGACGATTGAATGGTCCAGTAAATTACCATCCCCGTCGGGTGTGCCTCGCAACCGCTCCAGGAAATACGCGACTTTGCTCACGTGGTACTGATTCAGTCGGGCGAACTCTTCGACCTTTTCAGGACTCTCCCTGTGATGGGAGAGCGCGTGAAACGGAATGGCGACGCCACTCTCTGGATAGATGCGCGCACTCCGATCCGCGCCCATTTTGAACGATATGACTCGTGTGATGTCTGCCATCAACGCAAGCACCTGAAGATCGAACATCAGCTTGACGTGTTCCTCGAAGCGATCGGGCACGCTCAAAGGCGCATCCGGGAATGCGCGGGTGCGGTTGCTCGAGTTTTCCTTCTCGATTTTCTCGATTCGCCGCTCCACGTCACGGACGGCGTCGAGGTACTCAACCAAGCGCACGCGGTCGACTGGGCCAAGATGTCTCTCGAACTGCTTTGCCGCCTCATGCACAGCATCGACGACGCTGCGGTTCCCGGCTTGCAACTTCGCGAGTTTTTGCCCTTTAGGCGCGAACATCCGCTGGAATGCCATGCGCGGCGACCTCTCCATCGGGAGAGGCTCCGACGGTGACGCCCAACTGATCGTATTTGTATATGCGCAACTGTAGCCGTAGCCGCATCCGCCTGCTATGGAGGTGTCCTCGATGCACAGTTGAAGCGACGCGAGTGGGGTTTCGTGACCAACCTGCCGGGCATAGATCTGATCGATGGAGGGCCCCGACCGGATGTCTTCGCCTTGCGTTCTCTTCGGGTGTGCGGCGGTCAGAAATACCGCTGACGAACGGGCGTGATCGGCCATGGGCCCGTCTTCGTCAGGGACCAGCGACATCGCATTGTGCAGTTCGGTATTGCTGACGATCGTCACGTACCTGCGAAGCGGGCTGAGCGATTGCAATGTTTGCGAGAACTCGAAATCGCGCCCTTCGCCGGCCGGCGACCAGTAGTTTCTTGCTCGTCCGATTTGCGTGCTTCCTGCCGCGCCGTGCACCATCTCGATCGCGACGAGTCGCGATTTGGGAGACGCTGAGGTCTTGTTCTGCCGCGTCTGCGCGGGGACCATTGCATCCAGCAAGGGCAGGCTCAAAGACACACCCAACCCTCGAAGCGCAGTTCGCCGCGAAATGTACTTCTTTGTGAGGAACATGTTTTTTTCTCTCTACTGGGGCTTGCGCGCTCGAAACCGGAACGACGTTGCGTCCAGACCGATATCGATGTCTTCAAATCCTGCGGACGCGAGACGTTCGGAGAATGTGTGTGGATTCACGATCACCATCGTGTCGAAGACGTGCAAAAGCCGCATGCGCCTGCTATCGAGGCTATCCGTTCCCGCAAAAACTCCCCCTGGGCGCAAGACCCGCGCGACTTCCCTCAGCAATCGGTCTTGTAGTTCCGGCGACGGAACATGGTGGAGCATGGTGAAACAGACGGCGCCGTCGAACGATTCTCCTGCGAGCGACGTTGACGTTGCATCCTCGCAAAGGATCTTGACAATTCTTACCGGCCATGCGATGTCGAAGCCTCTGAGCAAGGCTGGGATCGAGTTCGACACACGTGAGATGCTCGACCAGAGGTTCAATGAGATCGGTAGCAACTCCAAATCCGGGGCCGATCTCCAGCAGGTTGGGTCCAAGCGCCAGATCCTTCAGCGCCCACGGGACGCGAGCCGCGAGAACATTCCGCCAGCGCTTGGACTGGCATAGCCAATTGTGAATCCAATTCATCTGCTGCACCCTCTTGACGCTTGCTACAAGGCAATCATGCCGCCAAAACGGGCTTGTCGCAAGCGGTCTAGTGCGGCATATAATTGCTCTTATGCGTCACGACCTTGTGACAGAAAACGACCCGCCACGGGGGATTTCGGTGTCATCTCTCGCTCGCGAGTACCCCCGCGGCTCTCAGGTGCCGGCGCATTCCCATGGTTCGGACCAGATCGTCTACGCCAGTTGCGGCGTGATGGAAGTCGCTTCCGGGCATAACCTTCTAGGGAATTCGCGAACAGCGGGATCGGCGTCGAGGGTTTCTGGTCCATTGGCGGATCGCAACGCCGATCCCTGTTCGCTTTGGATGATTCCGCCGCATTTCGGTCTTTGGATTCCAGCCCGGACCTCGCATCAAATCCGCATGCCGGAAGCCGTATCCATGAGGACCCTTTATCTGCGCCCGGGGTTGGCGGCAATGGGAACGAGCTGCGTGGTTTTCCATGTCACCCCGTTTCTTCGCGAATTGATCTTTGAGATTGTGCGAACAGGCCGCCTCCGATTGCGCAACGGCATAGAATGCGCAATGCGAGACCTCCTCGTCGCGCAGCTGGCGCGAACGTCGCCGGTTCCTGTCGGCATTGCACTGCCGCGAGATCCGCGCGCGCTCAGAATTGCGCAGGCCGTGATGGAGAATCCATCCGCCCGCCTATCTCTGGCATCAATGTGTGAATCTGCTGGAGTGAGCGTCAGGACTCTCGAGAGGATTTTCCGAAGCGATGTCGGTGTGGACTTCGAATCCTGGCGAAGACAGGTTCGCTTGATGAGGGCGATCGAACTGCTCGTCAAGGGCTCGAGCGTGAAGGAAGTCGCATTCTCAATTGGGTATTCCGATCCGAGCGCGTTCGTGGCGCTCTTTCGAGCTGCGTTCGCCACCACTCCGAAGGCTTGGGTCTCGTCTCTCGAGTATGGACGAACTTAGAGTGGAGCGTCCAAATCAGTAGGATCTAGTGGGATCGGAGAACATCGTCGAAGAAAGCGGCAGCACGAGGATCTCTCGACTGCCCCAGCGCCGACATGGCGTGCTTTCGCACTTCCGGGTCGCGGTGCGACTTGGCGGTTTGGATCAAAAGCGGAATCCCCTCTCCGTCTGGAAGCGACTTCAAGGCGGACACGGCATTGCGGCGTACTTCCCGTTCCGGATCGGACTCGATCGCAGTGTTGATGACGGCAACCGCCTTCGGTCCACCCTTGCGCGCCAAGGCCCTGAGGGCTTCGCTTCTCATGGAAGGAGTCCGGTCGTTCTTTGCCGTTGCGACGAGAATCTCGACCGTCTCGGGCTCATTGCTCGAAGCCATCGCCTGGACCGCGCTCTTGCGCACGCGTTCATTGGGATCCGATGCCAGGACCGTCTTGAGCAGCTCAATGCCTCGACGCCCACGCGTTGTTCCCATCCAACGCGCCGCCCGCACCCGAACCGATTCCGGTTGATCGCGCGCCAGGAACTTCTCCAGGGCTGATTCCGCCGCCGCCCCGGCGTGGAATCCAATTGCATTCACCGATGGTTCGGCCAAATGGCCGCCTTGCTTCACATAACCGCTGAGAACGGCGACGCTGTCGTCTGGTTGAACTCCGGTGAGCCAATAGAAGGTCGCGCCGCCGGCGGAGATATCACAATCGGACGCCAGGGTGCGGATCTGGCTGACTTGGTTGTTGTTGAATCGAAACAGGACCATCACCTCTGTCGGAGGCTCCAGATGGACCACGCCGCCTGAAACGGCGAACTCGTTGTCCCGCCAATACCCGTCGCAGCCGAAATTACGGCCCCGCGCCGCCGGAACGATGTAGGCCGCCCATGCAGGCTGCGGCTGCGCTGTCGATAGAGATTGAATCTGTTTATCGAGTCCGCCGGCCGAGACGGTGCGAGCCTGCACCTGGGCGTCAACCAACCGTTTGGGCTGCGCGGTGAGAAGAAGCGGCCACGCGGCCGCCGCCGTCAGGAACAGTAGTGCATTCTTCATTTGAGGATCTCCACCAGAAAATCGGAAGCTTCCTTGGAATCCATTCTGGAAAGCCGGGACACGATCTCCCGCCGCATCTGGGGATCCTTCTCCTTGCGGGCTAAATCGACCAGAGCTTTTCCATTCTTGTGCGAATACAACGCGTCAACGATGGTTCGCCTCACGCCCTGATCCGTTTCGGAGGCATGCATCGCGACAAGCGCATCCCCGGTGGTGGGCGAACCGAGCGCCCGGATCGCGTACTGCCTTAACTTGGGCTCCTTTTCGGTCTTGGCGACCTCGAGCAAGCGTTCCGTGGCACCGAGTTCCTTCAACGCGTGGAGGATTCGCTCCTTCACTTCCACCGAGGTCTCGGCCTGGTACAGGGGCCACAGTTCGGCTGAGGACGCAGAGTTCCCTAGCAAGGACATCGCCTCCATTCGAATCGACGGGTCCTTATCGGACCGGCCGATCCGGAGTAGCTGTTCCTTGTCTTCTGCTGAGCCGAGAGCCCGCAACGCTGCCCGCTTGACCTGCTCGTCCGTGGCCGCGCCGAAGATTTCGCGAAGCAGTTCGCGGTTGTCCGTTCTGTGGTTGCCGAGGCGCCGGATCGCGCGGAGCTGGAGGTCCGGGTTCCCCATCTTGCCACGGGCGATCTGCGCCAGCAGGTCACGGCTCTTTTGAGCGTCGCTATTGGCAAGGGCTTGGAGAGCCTGTTCCTGGAGCTTGCGTGAAGACGAACCCTTGACGATTTGCTCGACCCTCGACACGGCCCTGTCGGGATCGGTCTGCATCAGACCTGCCAGCGCGAGCGCCTTGATATCGTCGTCGGCGTCCAATTGCGCGCCTGTCTGGCCGGAGGTTTGCTTGATCTGGGTTTCTAACGCCTGTGCATCCCCTAACCACCGACTTGCGGCATGGGACTTGCGAAGTTCCGCGAGCGCGGCCAAAGCGTCGTCGCGGCGGCCAAGCCGGTGCAACGCGTACGCCTTCCAGAACAGAGCGCCATCGGTACGGGCGCCGGCCGTCATCGCTGCCTGGGAGAAGGCCTCTAAAGCCCTCTCATAGTGCCGTCCGTCGATCGCGCGGATGCCGTTCTCATAGCTGCGTTCGTGATCCGTCGTCTTGCCGTGAAAAATCGCCTGTGGAGCCATTGCAATTGGCATCTTGCCCATGGCGCCGGCGACTTTTGCATTGACCTTTGCCGTGAAGTCGTGGTCCAGGTTCCACAGCTTGGCGTTTTTCGCCTCGAGCTTGAAGTCCAAATCGCGGATGGAGTCGATCTTACTCATGGCCGCAGCGACCTTGGCGGAAACTTTGGCCGAAATCTCGTCCTGCAAGCCGCCAAGTTTGGCAAGGCGTGCATCGTCGAATTGAAACTCCAGATCGTGGAACTGTTGTTCAAAATTGAACTCCAGATCCTCCAATACCGGCAGTTCGAGTGCAATGGGAGGCGCCGGAGGAAGCGGCGGGCGAGCCGGGGCCGGCGGGCGCGGGTCCCGCTGCCCAGTCAGAGGCATAGCAGCGACTAGTGCAATCGCGAGGAATACGAGCCTTGTTTTGTTCACGCCATTTAGACTGAGAAGCCGGGCGCCGGTTAGCTGGTTTCATGCGACGCACGGCGTTACAGTCATTCGAACCTGGCAAGCCACTCGGCGAGCATGTCTTCGTCCTGTGGCACGGTGATTTCCAAACTGATCCGTTGGTGCTCCGGTAGTGGGCAGTGGACCGAGGGGCCGTAGGACGCCATTCTAGTATATGGCCGAAATCCTATTCATGGCTCGTTCCATCATACAATTGCCTACAGTCCAAAGCGGAGGGCCGCCGAAGCGTACTCACGACCCCTGCGCCCAAGACATTATTGCTGTTGGTTATCTAATTAACCTGTTTTCAGTGGCATACAAACAAAGGACTTTGCGTGAGATTGTATTGTTAGTTGTTTGAATGATGTTGAAATCGGCGCATCTGAGCAGCTACAAAATCGACTACAGCAACGCTGTGACGCCAGCAAAGATGCTGCCTCGATCCTTCTTCTCGCGGCGTGCGGTTCAGGACCGTCAGGATCGCACATTCCTTTGTGCCATTCACCGGCCGCCGAGGAAGGTCCCCGGTCACGGCTCGGTGCGAGTTTGGGGACCATACCCCCCGCTCAACTCTGCAGGCAGCCCGGGAGCTGCCGTCTGACGGAGTTGCGTAGAACGCAAAGCCGGCGCTCCGTCTCCGGAGCGCCGGTTTGCCGGGCCGCCACGCTGGCTCACCTGGCCCTGTAAAAGGTGATGTTTCCGCCTAAGTTCAGGTCATGCCAGTTCATCGCATTCCCGGCGAGGAACGTCACCCGGTAGGTGCCACCCGGGGGCGTTGCGTTGGCCTCGTAATGCACGCGGGGGCCGGGAAGATAGCGGCGGCCGTTCGGGCCGGTCTGCGCTAGCGGACCTCCCTGGATTATCGGGCGCTGTTTCGGTTCGAAGTCCAATACCGTGCGCGCCAGCACTCCGTTCTGGTAGACGTAGGCGCCGGACTGCATCGTCATGTACGGACCGCACTGCAACAACTCGCTGTAGCGTCCGGCGTTCATGACCAGTTGGAAGTTGCAGGTCATACCGTTGAACTGCTGAGAGGCCGTCCATTGTCCATCGAAGGACTGCGCGATCGCGGGCGTCGCTCCAGCCGCCAACATTACCATGAGCGTTCCGCCCAGGGCCAAGATCCGAGCATTCGTATTTCGCATTGTCGTTTCTCCTTGTCTTTCTCTTGCTCGAGGGCGTTTCTCTGTTGATCCGCTCTCATCCCCTGACGCGACGCTCCAGAAAAACAGGGATCAAAGTATTTTGCGTGCCACGCATCTTTATATATGCTGCCGCAGCTGCGAGCGGCTAGCACGGATTCTTGATCTCCATTTCCGTCTCTCGTCGCGTTTGGGGATGAGCGGACTGGAGAAAAGGAGATCAACCATGACCGACACGAATACGGAAGCAATCCAAGCGATTGAAACTGCAGTGGAATTGTCACCCGCGAACCACGGCCTGCGGGTCCACCTGGCACAGTTGCTGCTCGCCGCGGGGCGGCCAGAAGAGGCCCTGAAGCAAGCCAGCCTCGTGCTGGCTGAAGAACCGGATCACTTGGGCGCCCTCAAAGGCGCCCAGCAGGCGGCAGTCTCCGCCGGCAAGGAGGATCGGGCTCAATGCTATGGCCGGGTGCTGGCAGCGCTGGGCGAGACGATCCCGGCGACCGCCACCGCATCTCCCGCCCCTGCGATCGGCCGGGACGGCGAAGACAAAGTCGTCGAAAACAAAGCCGTTGAAGAGAACGAAGGCGTCAAGGAAAACGAACCCTCGCCCATGCCCGAAAAGATGTTGCGCATGGAAGTCCGGCAGGGCGGATTGGCGAATGAATCCTGGCGGCTCGAGCGATCCGAGCTGAAGCTCGCCGACGTGGCCGGAATGCAGGCGGTGAAGCGACGCCTCGACCTGAGCATTTTTGCACTGCTCCGCCATTCCGACATGCGCAAGTACTACAAGCGCTCTCTTCGCGGCGGCCTTCTGCTGTACGGACCGCCGGGATGCGGCAAGACCTTCATTGCCCGCGCCACGGCCGGCGAGCTCGGCGCCCGGTTCCTGCCGGTGGGCCTCAACGACGTGCTGGACATGTATATAGGGCAGAGTGAGCGTAAGCTGCACGAACTTTTCGAGACCGCCAGGCGATCCGCTCCCTGTGTGATGTTCATCGATGAAATCGATGCCCTGGGGCGGCGGCGCGCGCTGCAGCGTTCCGGTGGCGAGCGCAATCTGGTGAATCAGTTGCTCGCCGAGATGGACGGCAGCGCCTCCAACAACGATGGCGTGTTCGTTCTGGGCGCCACCAACCATATGTGGGACGTTGACACCGCGCTGCGCCGGCCCGGCCGTTTCGATCGCACCATTTTCGTGGGCCCGCCCGACGTCGATGCCCGCCGCGGCGTGCTCGCCTATCATATGCGCGACCGGGTCACCGACGCCATCGACTGGAGCGCGATCGCGGCGGCCTGTGACGGCTTCTCCGGCGCGGACCTCGCGCACTTGTGTGAGACTGCAGCGGAGTCCGCCATGGAGGACTCTATCCGCAATGGCAAGGTCCGGCCCGTCCAGATGCGGGACTTCCGCCATGCCTTAAAAGAAGTGCGGCCCAGCACGCGCGCCTGGCTCGAAACCGCGCGAGACTACGCGATGTTCGCCAACGAAGGTGGCGCCTATGACGACCTGCTCACCTTCCTGCGTAGCGCTCGCATGACGTAATCGAGGGTTGAGGAACGAGGTGGGTCGATGACAACCGTGGTGGATGCAGCCAAGCGGATGGAGCGCGGGCGGATCCTGTACGATCAATCCCGGTGGGTGCAGGCTGAATCCGAATTCCGCCTGGCACTCGCCGAAGAAGCCTATCGCCCGTCGGCCTTGTACTGGATTGCCTGGACCCAAACCAGCCAGAGCAAACTCGATGAGGCGGCGGAAACCGCAGCATGCGCGATTGCCGCGGATCCGGAACTCGCGTCGGGCTATTACGTTCGCGCGTTCGTCCTCCGGAAGCAGAAGCGGCTCAAAGATGGCGAAGTCGTCATCCGCCAGTGCCTAGAAAAGGGCCAGTCTGTGGCCTATCGGACCGAACTCGCCTGGAACCTCGTCTATCAGGGGCGCGCCGCGGAAGCCCTGACTGTCGCGGAGGGCGCGCTTCAAGTGGAGCCCGAAGCCATCGGAGTCCATTGCGTTCGGACCGAGTGCCTGACCGGACTCGAGCGGCTTGCTGAAGCGCGGGAGAGTGCGCTGTGCGCCTTGTCGATCGATCCGCTAAGCGCGACAAGCCATGCGCAGTTGGGGGCCCTCTTGTTCCGAAGCAAGGACTGGAACGGCGCGGCGACCGAGTACGCCGCGGCGTTGCGGCTCGAGCCGACCTACGCCCATGCCCAATCCAGACTCCTCGACGCGCTGCGCGCCCGACACTGGCATTGCCGAGCGCTCGCCGGAAAAGGTGAATCTATATGGGTGAAAGGCTTGGCCGCCTGGCTCCCCCTGATGTTCGCCGCGGGAGCGCTAACGAGCGCCCTGCCGGTGGCGGGGGCTATCCTCATGTCTTTAGTCCTGCTTGCGCAAGTTGTGACGTTCCTGCTTTGGTTTCTGGGGATCATTGCCATACCCATATCCACGTTGCTGCTGCGTCTGGACCCGAGAGGAAGGGCGGCGCTCCGGCCGGAAGATATCGAAGCCTCCGACTATGTGGCGTTTCTCCTGGTGGGCGCGACAGCCGCGTTCGTCGCCGCGCTGGCGGGAGTCTGGACCGGGCTCTACGGTGTCGGCCTGCTTCTCCTGGTCATGACTGTGCCGGTAACCAAAACCTGCCAGATGCAAGGCGTACGCAAGACTGTCGGTGAGGGTTGCACCTGGCTATTGTTCTCGATCGGGTGCGGCAGCGTCGCCACGATTGGCAACGGAATGCCGGCCGAAGGTGCAGGCATCCTCTCCGGTTGCATCATCGGTGCCCTGCTGTTCGAACCCCTGACGAAGGGGGCGGAAGGCATGCTGTCGGGGCTGGCTGGAAAGCATGGCGAGGAGTGAGCCGCAGGCTATTTCGTTGCGGCGCGGCGGCGGAATTCCTGGAGGCGGCGTTCGATCGGCGCGCGCTCCGGTGCGCCGGCCGGAAGCAGCGCGAGCGCCTTCCCGGCGGCGTCCAACGCAGCGTCGACGTGGCCAGATTGGAAATGCGCCTCGGCCAACAGGCGCAGGTATTCCGCGTTCTTGCCGTTTGCCGAGTCCGATGCCGACTGTGCGTACCGCAGCGCCGCCGCCGGATTTCTCAGGGACGCCGGTTCTACTTCGAGAAGCGCTTCGGCGTACTCGGCATACTGCGGCGGCGCAGGCGAACGCTCGGCCACGCCCTTGAGGATGTCGAGCGCGCGCGATGACGCCTTCACGGCCTGCCGGTTTCGCCCCGTCTGGGAGAGCATGCGGCCGAGTTGCAGTCCGAAGTCGGCTGCCATGCGGTGGGTCCGCTGATCGTTCGGATCCGCATCAAGCTCCGTCGCCAACAAATCGACTGCCCGCTGATACGATTCGATCGCGCCGACAGCGCCGCCGCGGATCCTCTCCTCGACGTGTCCGGCTTCGTTCAGGACGATGGCGAGGCCGATCCGCAACGAGGAATTGTGTTGGTCCTGGGCGAGCAGGTTTTCCCGGTAGGCGATCATCGCATGATACTGAGCCATCGCGGCTGCCGGGTTCTTCGGAGCATCCAGAGTGGCGATCCGCCGGCGGATTCCGGCTTCGAGGCTCAGGTTCTCCACCTTGCGAAGATCCGTTTCGCGGATTTTTGATAGAGCCTTGGCGTAGAACTGGCGAACGGTGTCCTCGCCTCCGATGTACGACTCCACATCGCCAAGCTTCATCGTCAACACCGCCTGCGCGCGCTTCAGCCGGACCCCGTCGGGCTTCATCGGCAAGGCTTCGTCCCAAGCCTTCAATGCCGCCTGATATGCTTCTCGCGCTTTACGTGGATCCTGGATTTGCGACAGGCCGGGATTGTACCGGTCTCCCACGGTCTCTAGACCGAGCGAGAGGCCCGTGCGATAGCTCAACTCCAACGGGAACGCGGCTACCAACGCCTGGTATCCATCAGCCGATCTTCGGGCGTTCGAAAGGGCCTCTTCGTCCTTGCCGAGGATCACTTGCGCGTCACCGCGGAGCCTCCACGCCCGCGCTTCCAATTCGAGCATCTGTGCGTTGTGGGGCTCCCGTTGAAGCGCGCCTTCGATCAGGGCCAGCGCCTTTTCGTAGCGGGCCAGCGCCGCGGTCGGATCTCCCTTGCTCGACGAGTACGGATTGCCCTTCAGGTCCCCTAGGCGAAGGTACGCCTCAGCCAGATCCAACTGTACGGCGCGGTCGCCGGCCGATTCAGTTTCGAGGACGCTCAAGTAGTCGAGCGCCTTGGCGACCAAGGCTTCGCGCGCTTCGGTCACGCCCTGCTTCATCTTCTCGTCCACGTCAAGGATCAGTGATTCGGCGAGGCGGCGCACGTCCTCGTAGCGCTTCTGGGCCCGCGCCCGTTCGCGTTGGGCGACGCGTGCCTGCCACGCCGTAGCCACAAATCCCGCGGCCAGACTGACGACAGCCAGCAGTGCGGCAGCTACGGCGATCCGGTTGCGCCGCACGAATCGCGACGCGCGGTATGCGAGTGTCGGACGCCGCGCGCGGATCGGCTGCGTTTCAAGATGCAGCCGGATGTCTTCGCTGAGTTGTTCGACCGAGGCGTAACGGTGTTTCGGATCCTTTTCGATGGCTTTGAGAACAATGGTGTCCAGGTCGCCCGCGAATTCGTGCGCGAGTTCAGGAGCGGCCATGCTGGGCGGAGGCGGTTCCTGCTCGCATACCAACTGGGCGATTTCCCCTGGCGCGCGCGTCTCAAACTCGTAGGGCCGGCGGCCGGTAAGCAGTTCGTAAAGGAGGATGCCCAGGGAGTACACGTCAGTGCTGGTGGTGATGGGCAGGCCGCGCACCTGCTCAGGGCTAGCGTATTCGGGCGTCATCAGGCGGAAGCCAAGTTCGGTGAGCATGGCGGGCTTCTGTTCCTCACCTGCCCTCAGCAGCTTCGCAATGCCGAAATCTAGCAGCTTGGGTGTCCCCTGCTCCGTCACCAGGATGTTGGCGGGCTTGATATCGCGGTGAACAATCAGGTTCTGATGAGCGTATTGGACGGCCGCGCAGACTTGCCGGAACAACTTCAACCTTGCCGCGATGGCCGGGCCATTCTTCTCACAGTATTCGTCGATAGGGCCGCCTTCGATGTATTCCATGACGAAGTACGGAAAGCCATCCGCGGTGGTCCCGCCATCGAGAAGGCGCGCCAAGTTGGGGTGCTCGAGGCCGGCAAGAAGCTGCCGTTCCTGGCGGAACTGGGAAACCGCAGCGGGAGAGGCGAGAACCTGCTGCATCACCTTGACAGCGACCTGCTGGCGAAACTCGCCGACTCTCTCGGCCAGGTAGACCTCGCCCATGCCGCCCGAGCCGATCCGCCGGACCAACTGGTACGAGCCGAGGCGGCCGCCATCGGGCAAGGACAGGATCTGTACCCCCGCCTCCTCTGCTGCGAAGGCGCCCGGAACGAACTCTCCCGCGCCGCCCTCCTTCAAGAAGTCCTCAGACACCTCCTCTGAGGCGAGCAGCGACTTGACCTCCGCCAGGATCTCCTTGTCTTCCCCGCAGGCCTGCTGGACGAAGACCGCCCGCTCGTCGCCGGGCGCCAAGTCGAGCGCGTGCTGAAAGATCTCCTTCACCTTGGCCCATTGCCGCGGATCCACCATAGACAGCGCTCCGCTCAGCCGGCAGCCGACGACGACAGTTCGCGGTGCAGCCAGGCTCGCGCCATCGACCACTCGCGTTTCACTGTGGGCTCCGAAATGTTCATGGCTTGGGCGGTTTCTTCGACCGACAACCCGCCGAAGAACCGGAGCTCGACCACCTTGGCTTGGCGCGGGTCCAACTGTTCGAGCCGGGTCAGCGCTTCGTCGATGACGATCAAGTCAGACGCGCGGTCCTCACTGACTACCAGATTCTCGTCGAGTTCTACCTGTCGAGCACCGCCACCTCGCTTTTCGCGCCGGCGGGTCTTGGCGTAATCGAGCAGGATGCGCCGCATCACCTGCGCGGCCACACCGAGGAAATGGGAGCGGCTCTGCCAGTCTGTCATGCGTTGATCGACCAGCTTCAGGTAGGCTTCGTGAACCAGCGCCGTGGGTTGGAGGGTGTGGTTGGGGCGTTCGTTGCGCATCTGCCCGCCGGCGATGCGTTTCAGCTCCTGATACACAAGCGGGAGCAACTCGGCGGCAGCATGCTGGTTGCCGCCGGCGACGTCACGGAGCAGCTCTGTGACTTTCTCTGAACTCATCGCCTCACCCAGTATACAGTCCGAAACGCCGGAGTTGATCAACTCTTGCCGCTCGTTGTCAAGGCAGAGTGACGCGAGGATTGCGCAGCGTCGCGAAAGGGATGAGTCCCCGACCTGGACCCGCACCGCCACGACCGATGTCGAGCAGAAAGTCCCGGTAGGACGTCGGTAATTGGGCGTGAATACCCTTCTCGATCAACGCTAGTTCGCCCGACGATACAGCCTCTTCGAGGTTGTACTTGTGGTGGCGAGGGGCCAGGGAACCGATGCACCCAGTCCCGAATGCGGGCTCGTCTCAGCAATCCACGAAACCGTGTGCGGCCCGTAACTCATTGAAAGATTTGGTCGGGGCGGCGAGATTCGAACTCACGACCCCCTGCGCCCAAGGCAGGTGCGCTACCAGGCTGCGCTACGCCCCGACAAATGTAGGATTGGGATTTCTGAGGAGCAATCCAATCCACACTTGATTCTAGCATCCGCGCGGGCCGAACCGCGTCCGATCTGTCAGATTTTCCATGTTCGAGGCGGTTCTGGCTCTCGTTTGATCCCCCGCTCTAGAATCTTCAGCCAGTGAAAGTAGTGGACCAAATGTTACAAATTTCGGAGTTGTTCGTTCTGTAACCTTCACGCAACTTGAACGCAATACTCCGATGCTAACGTGAGCAGGAATGAGAACTAAAGCAATCCTGTTTCTGCTGTTGGCAGTAGCAGCGGCAACCAGTAGCTTTGGCCAGTCGGAAGCCAAGTTGAGTGGAACCGTAACGGATTCCACGGGCGCGGTGATCCCAAATGCCAAAGTCAAGGTCAAGAACGAGAAGACCAGCGCGGAACGCACCGCACAGAGCAATGACAACGGGTCGTTTAGCGTCGCCAACCTGAGTCCTTCCACCTACACCATCGTGGTTTCGAACGCGGGTTTCAACAGCGCCAGCTTTTCCGGCGTCAACCTCGCGGTGGGCCAGGAACGTACGATGAACATCACGCTGCAACCGGAAAACATCACGACAGAATTGATCGTCTCTTCCGGCGAACTGGCAACCGTCAATACCAGTTCAGCGGCCATCGGCGCCAACGTCAACGAGCGCGAAGTCGCCAACATGCCGCTCAACGGCCGGCAACTCTCGCAACTCTACCTGCTCGCGCCGGGCGCCCAGACCGCCGGCGGCGGCAGCTACGACAACATCCGTTTTTCGGGACGCGCCAATCAACAGAACGCGATCCGGTTCGATGGCATCGAAGCTTCATCGATCGTCGACGCCTCCCCCGGCAACCTCAACGGTGAAACCTCCACGGGCCTGCGCCTGCAGTCGAGCCTCGAAAACGTCCAGGAATTCCGCGTCGATTCGAGCAACTACCCCGCTGAATTCGGGACCGGAACCGCAGGTCAGATCTCGGTCGTGACCAAGTCCGGTTCGAACCAGTTGCACGGGTCCCTGTTCGAGTACCTCCGCAACAGCTCGATGGATGCCCGCAACTTCTTCGACTCCACGAAGGCGCCCCTTCGCCTCAATCAGTTCGGCGGCTCCGTGGGCGGCGCCATCAAGAAGGACAGGACCTTCTTCTTCGCCAGCATCGAATCGCTCCGGCAACGGGCTGGCGTGAACCTGATCGCCTCCGTTCCAAGCGTAGGCGCACGCAGCCGCGCGGTCTCCTCGATTCGTCCGCTGCTCGACGCATTCCCGATCGGTCAGACGTCTTCGTCGAACCCCGACCTCGACATCGCCCGGATCAACGCCTCTTCCGCGATCGACGAGAACTACGGCAGCATCCGGTTCGATCATAACTTCAGCTCCAAGTTCATGCTCACCGCGCGCTACTTCCGCGACCAGGGTGAAATCAACAGTCCGCTCGACGTAAGCGGTTCGTCGCAGCGCATCTCCGCCACCCCGCAGAATGGCATGGTCAGCCTCCATCAGATCTATTCCGGAAGCCTGCTGAACGAAACCAAGTTCGGCTTCAACGGCGCGAAGACCCGCATCAACGGAATCGCACCTTCGGTCAACGGAATCGACATGGCGTCTATTTCGCTGAACTTCACCGGCACTGTCGCGCTGCCCGGCATCGGAGGCCAGGGCGCGTCGGCAGGCGCATCATCGCCCGGCGGCCTGATCCGTTCCAATAGTTCGCAAAACGGCCGCGCGCAGCCCTATACCAACTACACGATGTCGTTCGTCGATAACCTCTCGGTCTTGAAGGGCAACCACGCATTCAAGTTCGGCGCGGAATTCCGCCCCGTGCGCCTCTACACCGACCGTCTCGGGGGCACCACTTATACTTTCGCCAACATCGCCTCGCTGCTCGCCAACCAGCCCACCAACATCCAGATTCTCGGCGACGTCAGCGCTCCGAATCCGCTCCATGGCGGCGCGACCGGAAACCGCTTCCTCAAGCAGACCTACTCGATCCTGTATGCGCAGGATGAATGGAAGATCCGTCCGAACCTGACCCTCAACTACGGATTGCGATACGAATACTATTCGCCGCTCCATGAAGATCGCGATCTCTACACGCTCTTTATCGTGGGTCAGGGCCTCACGACGGGCCAGTGGTACAAGAGTTCAAAACTGAACTTCGGACCGCGCCTCGGATTGAGCTGGTCCCCGGATCGGTTCAAGAACAAGACCGTCTTCCGCATCGGCGCAGGCTACTACTACGGACCGGGCCAGACCGAAGATCAGGTACAGCCGATCGATTCGGACCGCGTGACCGTTACCCTCACCAACGCCGTGTTCCCGGTGCAGAGCCAGCAGATCATCGCCAGCACCAACCCGGCGAACCTCAGCGGCTTCACGCCCCGCGCCTATGCGCCAGGCTACACGTTGCCTGAAAAGATTCTCTCTTACACCTTCTCGGTGCAGCAGCAGCTTCCGGGCGGCGCCGTTGCGACGGTCGCTTATGTGGGCAGCCAGGGCCGCAACCTCTTCCTACGCTCGTGGACCAACGGAATCGTCGGCGTCACGCAGAATCCCACCACAGGCGTTGGGACGGGCATCCTCGAGATGGGCAGCCGCTTTGGCCAGATGGACTACAAGAGCAGCGGCGGGACAGATCACTACGATTCCATGCAGACCACGGTGCAGCGCCGTTTCTCGAAGGGCCTCACCGTTGGCGGCCAGTGGACGTGGTCGCACTCGCTCGGCAACACCGGCGGTTCGAATGAAGCGCAGACCGCCCAGAACCCCTTCAACTTCGAGTACGACCGCGGCAACAATGCCTTTGATGTTCGCCACAGCATGAACGCCACGGCTCTCTACGAAATCCCGCTCGGCAAAGGCCGCAAGCACCTCACGAGCATTCGCCCGGTCGCCCAGGCGCTGCTCGGCGGCTGGCAGGTGGGCGGTGTGCTCAATGCGCGCACCGGACTGCCGGTCGACGTCACCATCGCCCGCAACGATCTTGCGTATCTCGTCAATGGCACGAACCAGTACGTCAACAATCCGATCGTCTCCGGCGGTCAGGTGCTGACCACCGCGGTGATCAATAACCCCTACGGAGGCGCGTTCCGCAACAACCGCCGTCCCAACGTAGTGGCGGGAGTCGATCCGTTTATCAGCAACGGCGATCGCCGCTACTTCCTGAATCCGGCCGCCTTCTCGATCCCGCAGCCCGGCGAATACGGCAACCTCGGCCGCTGGGCGCTGCACGGCCCGGGACTCAGCCAGCTCGATCTCACTCTCCAGAAGCGTTTCAATCTGGGCGAGCGGATGAATATCGAGTTCCGATCGGAAATCTACAATCTGCTCAACCGGGCAAACTTCGCGAATCCGCCGGCGCGCTTCAACAACGCTCTCGGCAATGCTACCGGACAGCTGCAGCCGAATCAAGCCTTCAATCTTTCGCAGGCTGGCGGCGCGTTCGGCATCGCCAACTCGACCGTCACCAAGGATGTAGGACTCGGCGCATCCCGCCAGATCCAGATGTCGCTTCGCTTGAGCTTCTAGCTCCTCGATAGTTGCAAACACTCAGATGGGGTTCGAACGTCACGTTTCGAACCCCATTTTTCATCCCACCTGGACGAGGCCGTAGCGGCGCTGCCAGTGGTCTTTGATGTAGCGGACGGCTCGCTGGAGTTCCTCGGGCGACGACGGGTGGTCCACGAACTGGCCGGCTTCGGCGCGGGCGGTTTCGAGGATTTCTTTGTCGCGGATGATGTTGCCGAGCCGGAACACGGGCAGGCCGGATTGTCTGGTTCCGAAGAACTCGCCGGGGCCGCGGAGCTTGAGATCCATCTCGGCGATGTAGAAGCCGTCGGTGGAATCCACCATGGTGCGGATCCGTTCCTTTGCGATGTCGTTCAGCTTGGCGGTGACCAGGATGCAGTAGCTTTGTTCCGCCCCGCGGCCGACGCGGCCCCGCAACTGGTGCAATTGAGAGAGGCCGAAACGTTCCGCCTGCTCGATCACCATCACGCTGGCGTTTGGCACGTCCACTCCGACTTCGATGACGGTCGTGGAAACGAGGATGTGCAGTTCGCCGCGCTTGAACGAGTCCATCGCCTGTTCTTTTTCGTCCTGTGTGAGCTTGCCGTGCAGCAGGCCGACCTGTAACTGCGGAAACACGATTTGCGACAAATGTTCGTGCATCTTTTGCGCGGCTTTCATGGACACGGTCTCTGATTCCTCAATGAGCGGATAGACAACATAGGCCTGCCGGCCCACTTCGATTTCCCGTTTGACGAAGCTCCAGACCTGCTCGAGACTGTCCTCTTTGACGTGCCGCGTGACGATCGGCTTGCGGCCGGGCGGCAGTTCATCGATGATCGAGACGTCGAGATCGCCGTACAGAGTCAGCGCGAGCGTGCGCGGAATCGGCGTGGCGGTCATCACGAGCACATCCGGGTTTCCGCCTTTGGCCATCAGGCGGGCCCGCTGTTCGACGCCGAAACGGTGCTGTTCGTCGACGATGGCAAGGCCAAGGCGCGAGAAGGAAACATCGCCTTCGAGCAGCGCATGCGTGCCGACGGCGATCTGGATGAGATCCGTCGCCAGCAGTTGCTTGATTTTAGCCTTCTCCTTCGCGGTATTGGACCCAGTCAACGGCACGATCTGGTAGTTCAGATTCCTGAATAGCCGTTTGAAGTACAGATAGTGCTGCGTGGCGAGGATCTCGGTTGGCGCGAGCACCGCGACCTGATAACCGTTTTCGATCGCGATGATGGCGGATTCCGCGGCCACTAGCGTTTTGCCGCTGCCGACGTCGCCTTGCAGCAAACGGTACATCGGATGCGGTTTCGACATGTCATCGGCGATCTCTTTGAGCACACGCTTCTGCGCGCCCGTGGGACGAAACGGCAGCATCGCCTTGATCTGTTCGCGTACGCGATCGGTGAGTTGAAAGCCGATGCCGGGCTGAAAGCGGGCCTTGTTCTTCTTGAGCGTGAGTCCGCATTCGAGCCAGAAAAACTCCTCGAAGATCATGCGGATCTGAGCGGTGGAACGGCAGGCGTTGAGCAATCGCGCGTCCGCGCCCGCGGGCGGAAAATGCATTTCGCGGATCGACTGCCAGCGGTCCTGCAATTGCAGCCTGGCGCGAACCTCGGCGGGCAGGGGATCGGGAACGGGTGAGAGCGATTCGAGCACGCGCCAGACGATGCCTCGCAGGACGCGCGTCGAAACTTTGCTTGCCGCCTCATACACAGGCACGATACGGCCCGTGTGCAGCCCCGCGATCTCCGGATCCTCGTCGTCGCGCAGGATCTCGAATTCCGGGTGCATCATCGAAATCGCGCCCGCATAGCCGTCGAATTCCACCTTGCCGAAGAGCGCGACGCGGACGCCTGGCTGCAGGACATCGGCGAGGTAGCCGCCGTGGAACCACTTGCCCACGAGCGCCATCGGCGACGAATCGCGGAAGGTAGCTTCAAACATTCCGAGGCGTTTGCGTTGAAAGCCAGCGGCCTTCGCGGAGCGGACCTCCGCCAGCACGGTGGCGGTTTCGCCGACTGCCAGTTGCGAGATGAGTTTGACGTTGCTGCGGTCTTCGTAGCGAAATGGCGCGTAGGTGAGCAGGTCCTCGACGGTTTCGAGTCCTTTGGCTTCGAGCATCTTCGCACGCGCGGGCCCGACGCCCTTCACGTACATCAGGGAAGTGGAGAGGTCCAATTGATCAGGTTAACTGTTCTCGGCGGCTGCCCATACTTTTTCGGCGGCGGAGCGTCCGAGTTGCACGACGGCGCCGCTGACGTTGAGGCTGAGCGTTTCATCGTAGTTGCGCGAAACAACGGCGAACGAGGCCCCGGGATGCAGGCCCAGTCCATCGAGATAGACGAGCAGATTCATGTCGCGCTCATAGACGCTCATGATGCGCGCCGATTGCGTTGCTTCGAATTCCGAGAGCGGCTTCCAGCCCCGGCGGCGGCGTTCGGCCGCGGATTCGAGTCCTGCGCGATTGCCGTGTGGGCAGGCCTCTTCCGTGCCGAGTTTGATCGTGAGCAGGCGTTCGAATTCAGCGGAAACGGCGTGTTCGAGTTGTTCCGCTTCATCATGTACGCGATACCACCCCATGCCGAAGACCTCGGTGAGCATCCGCTCAATGAGATGGTGGCGGCGCAGCAGACGGTCTGCAATGGCGCGGCCCTCGTCAGTGAGTTGGATGTGCCCGTCATCAGCCGCGACGGCGATACAGCCATCGCGTTTGAGCCTGCGCAACGCCATGGTGACAGCGGGGGGCGAGACGTTCAACCACCGGGCGAGGGTTGCGGCGATAACAGGTTCCCCTTCGGCTTCCACTTCCGCGATGGCCTTGAGGTAGTTCTCTTTGGAGATGGTGATTTTCAAGCGTGACGGGTACGGCGTCTTGATTGTATCGTTTATGACTTCGCGGCGGTTGGAACCGGGGTTCCGGAACCTTCTGTGATGCTATGGTAGCGGTCGATCTCGAGTCCTGTGAATCGTTCTACCAGCTTGCTTGGTTTGGGCCAGCGAACCTCCACCCAGTCGAGCTTGGCGGAGGCGCCGAGACCGAGCACCTCGCGAAGGTCGTGGCTCGAAAGGTAACTGCCGCCGCTGTTCTTGAGGCGAGAGAACTTTCTGCCTCCCGCAACTTGCCAGGTGATGCGCGCGCCGATCGCGTCGCGGTTGCAGGTCTTGCCGGAAAGCTTCAGGCCAAGCCAGTGATTGCCTTGTCCCGCTTTGTTTTCGAGCAACAGAGGCGCTTCGCCATTGTTCGCGACCAGCACATCCACGCGGCCGTCGTTGTTGAAATCCCCGACGGCGAGCCCGCGCGCCGGGAACGATCTCGCAAATACGGGGCCTGCTTCCGCCGCCGGAACATTTCGCATGTTGACGGCTTCGTGATGGAACAACAATAGCGGCTCTTTATACTTCACCTGCTGCGAATACTGTTCAATCATGTCGTCGGGATGGCCGTTTGAAAGAATCGCGTCGACAAAACCGTCGTTGTCGTAGTCGAAGAACTTCAGCCCCCAGCCGGAAAGCAGGCGTGTCGATTGCGCGACGCTATGTTGGTGCGCCGTGTCCTGAAAACTCTCGTCCTTGCGGTTCTGATAGAGCGAGAACATTTCCTGATCGACATTGGCGACAAATAGATCCTCAAAGCCATCGCCGTTGATATCGAAGGCGTCGACGCCCATGCCGGAGCGCGCCTGTCCGCTGGCGCTGAAGGCAACTTCCGCGGCGAGGCCGATCTCTTCCCACTTGCCGTTGCCGCGATTGACGAAGAGAAAGTTCTGAACAGTGTCGTTGGCCTGAAAGAGGTCCATGTTGCCGTCGTTGTTGATATCGGTGGCGACGACGCCAAGGCCTTTGCCAAGGGCTTTTTCGATTTCCGTGCCCTTGCTTGCGAGCTTGAACGTGCCGTCTCCATTGTTGTGATAGAGAAAGCTGGCGGTGGGTTTGAAGACGCGCGGAATGCAGTAATAACGTCGGCCGAGCTTGTTGTCACCGCACGAAAAACGCTCTTTCGGGCCGTATTGTACGAAGTTGCAGATGAATAGATCGAGCTTGCCGTCGTTGTCGTAGTCGAACCAGACGGCGCTGGTGGTCCACTCTTTGTCGAGTGCGCCGAGGCCGGACTTTTCGGTGATGTCAGTGAACGTGCCATCGCCGTTGTTCTTGAGCAGCGTAGGGCGTCCGCAGGCCGTGATGAAGATGTCGGGAAAGCCGTCGTTATCGAAGTCGCCGACAGCCACGCCCTGTCCGAAGGAAACGGAAGGCCCAATGCCCGCCTTCTCTGTCACGTCGGTGAACGTGCCGTCGCGATTGTTACGGTAGAGAGCGTGTTTGAGCGGCTGCTTGGGCTTGAAGAAGTCGCTGGGGCCCGTGTTGACGAGAAAAATGTCGAGCCAGCCGTCGTTGTCGTAGTCGAGAAAGGCGCAGCCCGGAGGGAGCGTTTCAGGCAGAAAGCGTTCGGGCGACATGGCGTTCTCGTGAGTCCATGTGATGCCGCTCTTCGATGCCGGCACTTCGACAAACAAGGGTTCCGCGGATGCGCTGAAGACTGGCTTCAAACCCAAGGCTCCGGCTGCAGCGGCGAGTAGGCTTCGCCTCGAAAGTTTCATTGTCTATTCAATCGTAACGAAGATGCTTTGCCGGTCCGCTGTTGCGCCCTGCCGCGCCGTGACGCGAATCTCGTACAAGCCGGGCTGCCACTTTTCGAGCGACACGTTGGCGATGTACGGGATGCGTCCATCGGGCAGGGGGGCGGGCAGTTCCGGGGCGCCCTCGCCGAGTTTCGTATCGTCGTGTAGGAATTCCATTGTGACCGTTGGCTTTTCCGTTGCCGGCGACGGATAGACCACGAAATACAACGACAGCGCCTTGGTGGCGATCCGATCTTCGAGCGTCGGAATAATGCGGTTTTGTACGACGACGTATGGGTCGCCGGGTTCGGGATCGGCGGGCGCTTTATCGGTGCGGCGGATGAGCGTGAGGCCGCTCAACGCCACCGAGTTTTCGGGCTTGCGCAGGGCGACCACAGCCACCCGGCGAGCCGCGAACTTGCCGCCTTCCTGATCGGCGACCGCGGATTCCAGAGTGTACCGGCCCGGCGGCAGTTTCACGGTCTTGGTGAAGATCGCGCGGCCGGTCTTGAAGCC
>JACXTT010000103.1_pt1 | contig 123946 bp, 84 predicted proteins | sample 9270951 | NCBI WGS metagenome assembly JACXTT01 (sample SAMN15532306, study PRJNA645909) | rock metagenome | isolation source: weathered quartz diorite | place: Puerto Rico | collected 2017-06-21 | reverse complement strand
ACGCAAAGTTAGTGCTTTATTATCAAATTGTAAAGACAGGATTTACTTTAAAACCGTTAAAATGATTGTAATTTGACGGTTTTTGACGAAATGACAATTCTTTAGAAAGAGCAAGGGTTTTATAAATATTTTGCAATTGAAAGGTGAAAATATTTAGTAATTATAGCAATAGTAAATTAAGGCTATTTGATAAGAATGTATCTGTTTATTAGTTGGGCATTGCCTGCGGCCCGCGCTATCCGCTCATACTGCACAGGCCTTAGCCACAAGGCCGGTATCCGCTACTATCCTTAACGCGGACCTACTAATTCAATATACCCAACATCTGCGGGAAGACCCCAACCAACAATAAAAACACAGTAAGCACACAGATCAACATCAGCAGATACCGGTGGTTAACGATGAGATCGTCGGCATGGTGCTCGTTTTTCTTTAAAAACATGTAGAGCGGTATCTTGATATAGTAGAACAACGAGATCAGGGTTGTGGCCGCGCCGGTGATCATCAGGGCTAAAAGCCAGCCGTTACCGCTTTGCTGGTAAGCTGCATACGCGGCCGAAAACACCAGCACCTTGCCGTTAAAGCCTGCCGTGATAGGCAGTCCCGCTAAGGAGATGAGGATGATGACAAAACAGATGGACGGTAAAGGGTAACGCAGGCCAACGCCTTTGTAATCGTCGAGGTTGTGGGCACCAATTTTATTAACGTAGTAGGTTGCCAGCATCAGCGCGGCCATGTTAGCTACGGCATAAACGGCCAGGTAAAATATCAGTGCCAGGATGCCTTGTCCCGAAAAAGTGGCTACGGCAATTAGGGCGAAACCGGTATGGCCGATGCTTGAGTATGCCAGCAGCCTTTTGATATTGGTTTGCCATAGCGCGGCCAGGTTCCCGACGAGCATCGTCACAATACCCACGACCGACAAGAACAAATTAAAATCGAAAGCGGTGAAGTTGGCGTACGGATAATGTACAAAGGGCACCAAAAAGTTAAGCAGTAACCCAAAGGCTGCTATTTTAGGCAGGGTTGACAGATAGGCGGTAACCGGCGTGGCTGCGCCCTGGTAAACATCAGGCACCCAAAAGTGTACGGGTACGAACGAGAGTTTAAAACCAATACCTACCATCACCATCACAATGGCCAGCGATACCGCGACCGGGTTAGCGGCGCAAATATTGACAATAAAACCGCCCTGCAAAACATCGAGCGAGCCGGCGAAGCCATAAAGCAGCGAAATACCGTACAACATGACCGCCGATGAGGTAGCGCCAAACAAAACGTATTTCATACCGGCTTCGGTGCTTACGGCGGTGTCCGAGCGGTAGGCAGCCATGAGGTATGAGGCGATAGATACCATTTCGATAGCGACATAAATGCTTAGCAAATTGACCGCCATCAGCATTAAATGCAGGCCCAATACTGAGGCGATGATGATGGAGTACAGGTCGGCGAGGCCTTTGTAGTGTGCGCGGAGGGCTTTGTCCCAGGGGATATACAGCAACAGCAATATGACCAGTGTATCGATAATGAGCTTAAACACAATACTGCTGTGCTGCAAAAGCAGCATCCCGTTAAATATAAAATGCGCGGCGTGCAGGGTGTTTAACTGCAATACATCGTGCCAGAGCACTAAAGCCATACCGGCCATAGCCACCAGGCGGCAAAATTTCATATTCTTTTTACCCGTTAGCAGGTCGGTAATAAAAACCAGGATGAACAGGATAGTCAGCAACAGCTCGGGCATAAAATAATGCAGGCTACTGTTGATATCCGTTAACTGGGCCGGTATGTAGGGTAAAAGCTCGTGCATTAATTATTGAACTATAACTTGCTGATTTTTGGGGTATTTAACCTGGTAACGCAGGCCGAGTTTTTTCTCGTCGCCGGGGTTAAGCTTTAATATCCATTGCACCTTGCCATCGGTATCGTTTACTTTTCCGCCTGATAATTCCTGCCGTTCAACCTCGATAGCTGTATTTTGTGATACGGGCACCTGGTCTTCGACCAAAAGATCTATCGCCTGGCTTTTGCGGTTTTTAATATCGATCTGCCAGTCTTTGGTTTCTTTTTTGCTTGTCCCGATGATCTGCCTTTGGGTGGTATTTTTTTGCAGGGTGCGGGTTACGATGATATTTTTATCGGTACCGAGCGACAGGTTCAGGGTATCGCTCGAGGCATGGGTGTCCAGCAGCGATTTGCCGATATAAGTATCCTCAAAAAATAAATTGGCTTCTCCCGAAAGGAAATTGTATTTGTTCCAGTCGACGAGCTGGGCCGTTAAAAACACATCGGTATTGAGTTTGGGGGCTACGTAGTATTGAAAGCTGGCGTTGAGGTCGAACTGGCCGATATCGACCACGTACTGTTTGCCATCGCTGGGGATGGTGTAGGGGTTATCGATATTAAAATCAACATTGGTTTGGTTTTCCTGCTGCTGCACTTCGACAGGGATGGTTTCCATGGGAACACCGCCCCTGATCCTTATTTTATCCGCAGCGCCAACATTCACACCGGCAGCTTTGCTTTGGTAACCATAATCGCTAACCACTACTTCGTTTAACTGCCTTGCACTAAGTGGCATGGTCACATTTATATTTGCCGATGTTACCCGACGCTCTTGCGTCTCGTAACCAATAAATGAAAACACCAGCGTTTGGCTGCCTTGTGGTACCTGCAAGGAGTAATTTCCGTTTACATCGCTCACTGTTCCGATGGATGAGCCCTTAACTTTAATGGTGGTACCAATTAAAGGTCCTCCATCGTCCTGAGCGATAACATGTCCGGTAACGCGCGTTACGGGTTCGGCCTGACCGGCGTAGATCATTCCGTAGTTCAGATAATAAGGTTTCAAGTCGGGTTTGCTGCCGCTGATGCTTGGGTTACCTGTTGAGAGGATCAGTTTAACCTCTTTCCATTCTTCGCCGCATTGTTGCGATACGTTGGCTTTGTAGGCAATGTTGATGGGCGTTGTTACGTTTTTAGCACGGATATCGTACGTTGGGTACCAGCCCGCGTTGTGCACCAGGTAGCTCAAGGTAAACAGCGAGCGTGTTGCCACTTTTGATGAAATGGTCACAATAATATCGCTGGTGTTTTTGGTGCTGCCGCGGGATATATCGGTTATCTGCCGGTTATATTTTTCCAGCTCCTGGTTTAAGGTGGTCAACTCAGCGTTGATGCTTTGCTGCTTTTTTTTCACGAGGGTTAATCTTTGTGTCTGGAAATCAAGCGCCTGCTGTAGCTTGAGCACATCGAGGTTTGTATTTTGTCCGCTTACCACCTGGTTTTTAAGCAGCATATCTTCTTCCTCTTTACTTATGGTAAGCTGGTCGGTTTGCAGGGCTATTTTATCCCTGATCAGCTTTTGTGCTGCCTGCAGGTCTTCAATTTGTTTCAGTTTGGTTTGCTGGTTTAAAAAATTGAGTTCCTGCTTTACCGACAAAATGGTAAACGGACCAGCGGCGTGTACCTGGATGCTCTGCACATCAATATCAGGCGATATGCCCTGGAATGTTACGGTTGATGTACCTACCGGGATATTGACCCCGGCACTGCGGGTTACCTGGGCACCGGTCAAAAAAACGGTGACCTTTTCGGGTTTGGTGCTTACTTTTTGATCATCGTAAGCTCGTGCAAAACCGGCGCATAAAAATAAAACCACATACAAAGCAATAAATTTGTTTTTCATAAGGCTGTTTATTTAGGTTGAACCAATTGAATAACACCTAATACCGAGTCGTTTATCTTATCAAAAACCAGCGATGGCATTAAGCCCAAGGCCAGCGTTAATACAGCTAATACAGCTAAAGCAAAGGTCTCTCTTGCTGAGATGTCGGTTAATGCCAATTTCCATATCGCCCCGCCTTTTAAATGTGTTTCGCCGAAGAACATCCGTTGCAGCGTCCATAAAAAATAGGCCGCGCTGAATAAAATGCCTATGGCCCCGCCAACGGCCAGCCAATGTGGCAACAAACCGTTAACCGTGCAGGACGTAAACGCGCCCAATAAACTAAATGCCTCGCCGATGAAGGCCGAAAAGCCCGGCAGGCCCAGTGACGCAAAGAAAGCAATCATCACAAAAACGGTGTATCGCGGCAGTAAGGTACCTAATCCGCGGAAGCTGTAGATATCACGGTCGTGCACGCGGTTATAGATGACCCCTACCAAAAAGAACAGCATGGATGATAAAAACGCGTGGCTAACCATTTGCATGACCGCGCCGCTAACACCTTCGGCGGTTTGTGATGCGATGCCCAACAAAATGAAACCCATTTGGGATACGGATGAGTATGCGATAAGCCGCTTGAGGTCGCGCTGGGCCAAAGCATTGAACGCGCCGTATAGAATTGACACCATGCCTAACAATCCGAGCCAGAACGCCCCGGACGTTGCCACATCAGGAAAGATGCTTACGCAGATGCGGATGATACCATAGCCACCTATTTTTAAGAGTATCCCGGCAAGGATAATGGAAACCGGGGTTGGCGCTTCAACGTGCGCGTCGGGCAGCCAGGTGTGCAAGGGTACTACGGGTACTTTAATAGCAAAGGCTACGAATAATACGATAAAACCAACCACGCGTGCGGGATAGCCAAACAGCGTTTGATACCCATGCGTGGAAAAAATGGAACCCGGTGTATAGTTAGCCGGGTTCATCATGTGGATGATGTTGAAGGTATGTGCGCCTGTCGCGGGATCTTTAACAGAGAAGTATAAACCCAGCATCACCAGTAACATAAATACGGAACCGAACAGTGTGAACAGGAAAAATTTGATGGCCGCGTACTCGCGTTTAACGCCGCCCCATATCCCGATAAGGAAGTACAATGGCAGTAACATCAATTCGTAAAAAATGTAGAACAGGAAGAAGTCCATAGAGCAGAATACGCCGGTTACGGCCATATCCAACAGCAAAAACAAAGCAAAATAACCCTTGTGGTTCTTGTTGATCTCCCACGATGATAACGCGGCGATGACCATGACGATGGACGACATGATGAGCATGGGGATAGAAATACCATCGACACCAACAAAATAATCGATCTGCATTTTGCCCATGCTGCCCAGGTTAAGGCTTATCCAGTGCAGTTTTTCGACAAACTGGTATTGCCCCTCGTGGTTTACACCCGCAAAGGCTGCCCCGGTTTTAAAATGGAGGTACAGCCAAACGCTAAGCGCCAGCTGCACCAGCGTAGCGAGCAGGGTTATGTGTTTAAAAATACCGCGCAATGAGGTTGGCAGCAGCAAAATAATGATGCCGAACAACAGGGGCGAAAAAATGAGCAGGGATAATATATTCATTTTTTAAATAAACGTCTTTAAAATATACAGCGCCAAAACGATGAGCAGCATGGTGAACAAATAACCTTGTACCCGCCCGGTTTGAAACCCGCGCACAAAATTACCCGCCTGCTTAACGATGAGCGTGATCAAATGTATGAAACCATCGATGATATTACGGTCGATCCAGGCCGAAAGACGGCTTATCACCAAAGTGATGCCGGTCAACAGTTTAACTATGCCATCGACAATATTGTTATCAAACCAGGAGATGAACCGGCTAAAGCCGACGGTGGCTTTAACTATCACGCCGTTATAAAAGCTATCGATATACCATTGGTTAAACGAAATGCTGAATAGTAACCCGCTTGTTTTAAGCCATAACATCCGTTTTTTTACATAAACTCCGTAAGCTATAAATACCATACCTATGCTTAAAACGGCAACCAAAATGGGGATGAGTTCGGCGTAGCTGCCGGCGGCATCAGTATTGACGTATGAGGCAAAGCCTTTGAATATCCAGGCTTGCTCATAGTGTAACGGGTTAACCGAAAACAAGGGGAATAAACAGCATAAACCTAATACCATGAGCGGCAAATACAATTGCCAGCTGCGGGTATGGGCTTCGGGTTCGGCAACGTCATCGCTTACAGGTGACACACCGAAAAAAACTTTAAACACCAATCGGGCAATATAAAAGGCAGTAAGCAAACTGGTCAACACCGCCGTTACCGGGATGATGCTGTATGCCCAGCCTTTACCTTGTGCCCAGGCAAAGGCCTGAATGAGGATGCCGTCTTTTGATAAGCAACCAGAGGTTAATGGAAAGCCTATCAGCGCTAAAGCGGCAATGCAGGTGGTGATGAATGTTACCGGCATCAGTTTGCGCAGGCCGCCCATCTGGTTGATGTTTTGTGTATCGATATCCAGATGGTGCTGGTGTTTGAGGTGCTGCATCTGGTGGATGATAACCCCTGCCGATAAAAACAGCAGGCATTTAAAAAAGGCGTGCGTTGCCAGGTGAAACAATGCCGATGAGTATGCGCCTACGCCCATGGCCATCATCATGAACCCTAATTGCGATATGGTTGAATATGCCAGCACGCGTTTGATATCGGTTTGCGTTAGCGCGATGGTTGCGGCCATAAACGCCGTGAAGCAGCCTACAGCGGCAATGATAGTTAGTACTTCGGTATTGAACATCGGGTAAACCCGGCCCAATAAAAATATACCGGCGGCAACCATAGTAGCGGCATGGATAAGCGCCGAAACCGAGGTTGGGCCTTCCATCGCGTCGGGCAGCCAGGTGTGAAGTGGGAACTGGGCCGATTTGGCGATAGCGCCCGCCAGGAAGCATAGGCCGGCGATGGTTAACCAGTGGGCGTTAGTGGCAGTTGCGGTGGCCGTGGTAGTTGTGCCGAATAGTTTGACCATGTCGAATGTGCCGCAATGGGTGTAGACCAGCATGATACCGGTGAGCAGGGCAACATCGCCGATGCGGTTCATGATGAAAGCTTTTTTGTTAGCCTGAACGGCTTTTTCGCGGGTGAACCAAAAACCGATGAGCAGGTATGATGCAAAACCTACTAACTCCCAAAAGGCGTAAAGGGTTAGCAGGCTATCCATGATGACCAGGGCCAGCATGGCAAAGCAGAAAAAGCTGAGGTAGGCAAAGTAACGGGTGTAGGCATTGTCGCCCTTCATGTAGATAACCGAGTATACATGCACCGGCAACGCGATGGCTGATACCAGCAGCAACATTAAAACCGACAAATTATTGAGCCAGACGCCCAATTGTATTTGAGTGGCGCCAATGGTAAACCACAAGTGTTGTACGTGGAGTTCGGGCTGGTTCCAAACCCGGCTAAAAACCAGGGCTGCTAACACCAGGCTTTTTAAAATAGCGATGCCGGACACCCAGCCCGAGAGTTTGCTTTGGCTGGGGACGAAAAAGAAATTGATGAGAAATGCCACAAAAGGGGCTACCACCGCGGCAATGGCGAGGATAACGGTGACTTCTCTATCTAATAAAACTATTTCCAACTATTTGTTTTTTATCTTATCGCAAAAGTACCCTATTTATGTTTATTAGTTGTCTCACAGTTTTAAGACAGGTTTTTGTTTTTAGTAGCGTACAAAATTACGCCGGTTGTTTTATTATTTTGGTGCACCAATAGTTGCACTGGTTTATTTCATTACTTGTCGGGTTGTGATGTGCCAGTTGGTCGCTTTAAGAACACACCCCTAACCCCTCTCAAGAGGGGAACTCTAATTTAGATCGCTTCATTCTTTGAGCCTTTCCACTTTTGCCGGGTCGATGGTTTTGTATTGGCGGTATACGTTTAAAATAATAGCCAGGGCTACAGCTACAGCCGCGGCGGCCAGTACAATGGCAAACAGGGCGAATATTTGCCCGCTGTTGGCCAGGGCATCGTACCTGCCAAAGGCGATGAGGTTTAAAATGGCGGCGTTGATCATCATTTCGATGCCGATCAATATCTGGATGGCATTGCGTTTGGACAGCACCATGTAAATACCGATACAAAACAGGCCCGCGCCGATGAACAGAAAGTTATTTAACATGCTCATAGCTTATGCTCCTCCTTTCGCGACAGGTGTACCGAGCCAATTAATGCCATCATTAATACGATAGAAATGACCTCGAAAGGCAGTAAGTACCTGGTCATGAGGTTAATGCCGATATTGCTAATGTTATCGTGACGGACAGCACCGGTTTGCTCGGCGTGTTGTATCCAGCCAATGTTATCAACGTCGGCTTTGAGGATGGCATTGACCAGCACCACCAAAAACATGGCCGCTATGAACAAGGCGGGTAGTTTGGTGATCGATATAAATTTGTTATCGCCACGTTCAAGGTTGCTAAGTACCTGCTTATCAGACAGCATGAACGCGAACAGCATCAGCACCAAAACACCGCCAACGTAAATGACAATTTGGGTTACGGCCACAAAGTCGGCCAGGGCAAAAACGTACAGTCCCGCTAAGGCAAACAGGGTTACAAAAAACATAAAAACAGAACGCACCAGGTTTTTACTTGCCGCCACCACCACTGCCGATGCCAGCGCGGTAAAACCCATGATGTAAAATAAAACCTGGTTCATGTTCATTACACTAATTCGGGCACGGCACCTTCATCGTCGCCGTTACCTTTGTCTTTATTTTTTTTATCGTCGTCTTCTTTCTTCTTCATGGCGGCCAATTTGGCTGCCTGCTTTTCGGCCTGGGCTTCTTCAAATAGGCGGCGCTTTTCTTCGGCCACAGCCGTGTCCATATCCGAGAATTTGTAGGTGAGCAAATCGAGTTCGGGCACGCTTACATCGTACTGGTTGGTCATGGTAATACACTCTGTAGGGCAAACCACGGTGCACAGACCGCAGTACATGCACTTGGCCATGTCGATATCAAACTTAGCGGCGTACAGGCGCTTGGTGGTACCGTCGGATGTTTGGCCGATGGCTTCGGTGGCTTTGATGGCGTCGATCTCGATACAATCCACCGGGCAAATTTTGGCGCAAAGGTCGCATACAATGCAGTCGTCCATTTCTACAAAAAGCTGGTAGCGGCCAACCTCGGGCACGGGCAATTGCTGGGCCGGGTATTGGATGGTGTTGGTGCCCTGGCCCTGCGTATCGAAATAGTTATCGGTTTTAACCGGATCCATTACACGCCGCTTTTTTGAGGCAAACAAATGCCTCAGCGTAAGTGCCATGCCAGCGAATATTGATCTTAAACCTATTTGACTATTTTTTGCCATTTTATTTTATCTTCATAGAGCAGAGACACACCCCTGCTGCCCCGCTGCCTTACGCGCCCCCTCTCGAGAGGGGAATTGTTACTATTCGTTTATTACATTAACCATAAGCGCCACACGCCCGATATGAGCATACATAAAAAAGCCAGGGGCGTTAACACCTTCCAGCATAAATTCATTAGCTGGTCAATGCGGAAACGGGGCAACGTCCACCGTATCCACATTTGTACGCCAACCAGCAGTAAAGCTTTTAAAGCTATCCAAAAAATACCCCAGGTGGTGCCGGTGGTATAGTCAGCCAGATGTACTGAACCTATATTGGGCAGCGGCGTATTCCAGGCACCTAAAAACAGTATCGCGCCAAGCATGGATACCAAAAACATCATGGAGTACTCGGCCAAAAAAACAAAGGCGAAGCGCATACCGGTGTACTCGGTGTGGAAGCCGGCTACCAGTTCCGACTCGGCCTCCGGTATATCAAACGGCGCACGGTTGCTTTCGGCCAGCGACGCGATAAAGTAAATGACAAAGGCGATGATGAGGTGCGGCGCACGGAATATATTCCAGGCCAAAATGCCGCCGGTGTGACTTACATTGATAAAGCCTAAAAATTTGGTAGTATCGGTTGACAGGATGCCTTGCTGTGTAGCGATATCCTGCAGGTTTAGCGTTTGCGCGATCATGACCACGGAGATAATGGCAAAGCCTGCGGGGATCTCGTAAGAGATAATTTGCGCGACCGACCGCATGGCGCCTAAAAGTGAGTATTTGTTGTTGGAGCCCCAGCCTGCCATGAGTATGCCCAGGGTTTCGACAGAGATAATGGCGAATACGTAAAACAACCCGATATTTAAATGGGCAGGCACCAAACCCGGTGCCCAGGGCAAGGCCGCAAAGCCCATGTATACCGTTACAAAAATAATGACCGGTGCCAGGGCAAACAATACTTTATCGGCGGCGGTGGGTGTGATGAGTTCTTTTTGCAGCAGTTTTAAAATATCGGCAAAGGTTTGGAGCGAGCCGAATTTGCCGGTCTCGGTTGGGCCAAGCCTGTCTTGTATAAAAGCCGATAGTTTACGCTCGGCATATACACCAAACAAGGCAAATATGGCCGAGAAGCCAAAAAGACCAAGCGCTATGAGGATATATGTAAGGTAAAAATTCAATCAAAATTGCTTTGGTTGCAAACTTAGCTATTTACGGGCAAAACACGATAAGATAGGTAGATTAAAACAGTACCTCACGTGAAAATAAGAATAGAGAAAGTAATATCGAATAATGAATTTTGAATGTCGAATATCGAACTCATCCGATCATTATTCATTATTCAACATTGGGTGTTCGATATTAATTACCTGGCTGGATAGCATTATCCTTTAAGTTCTTATTTTACCGGCACGTATTGTGAAACTACCTGTTCCGAAAAGAACAGTGTGGCGTGCTGGTCAAAGTCGGCGGTATCGTCGGTGGTGGTAAAAAACTGGCGATTGGCGTTTTTAGTCAGGCGGCTGTCCATTTCGGGGTGGCGTTGCAGGTAATCCTGCAGGCTGTGGGCTACAATATCGCCCTGAGGTATTACGCGGATATAGTCGGGCAGGTAGGCTTCAATTTTTTGTTGCAGCAGCGGGTAATGGGTGCACGCCAGCAGTATGGTATCAATATCGGTGCATTGAGCAAGTAACTGATCGAGGTATTGTTTTACAAAATAATCCGCGCCGGGCTTATCGTACTCGCTGTTTTCTATCAGCGGTACCCAAAGCGGGCAGGCTTGCTGGTAAACTTTTACATCCGGAAAGAAGTTACCGATCTCGATAGCATATGAGTTTGACTGTATAGTGCCTTTGGTGCCCAGCACCCCGATATGCCTGGTTTTGCTATAGTTGCCGATGACCTGCGCCGTTGGGCGGATAACACCTAACACCCGTTTGGTTGGCCCGAGGGTTTGCAGATCGTTTTGTTGTATGGTGCGCAGGGCTTTTGCCGATGCGGTATTGCAGGCCAGGATAACCAGCGGGCAACCCATCTCAAAAAGCAACTGTACGCATTCGCGGGTATATTGGTGGATGGTTTTGAACGAGCGGTTGCCGTAAGGCGCACGCACGCTATCGCCCAGGTAAATGTAATCGTAAGCGGGCAGCAGTTTGGCTATCGACTTAAAGACGGTGAGGCCCCCGTAACCGGAATCGAATACACCTATGGGCTGGCTGGCTGACATGGCGTAAAAGTAGGATTTTATTTTAAACCAAGCTTTGCTTTTACTGCCGTCATCAGGTTATCCTCATCGGGTGCTACCAGCAATATGGGTTGTGTGGAATCAATAACATGGGTGTAGCCTTTCTCGTGCGCTACCTGGCTAACCGCCAGCTTTATTTTGGCGAGCAGGGGTTTTGCCAGTTGGTTTTGATAGGCCTCCACTTTTTGCTGTGCCTGTGCACTGTAGGTTTGCATGGCATTTTGAATGCCGGCCAGCTCTTTTTCTTTTTGGGCACGTACCAATTTGGTTAAATGAGCTTTGGTTTTGGTATAAGCCGCAGCCTTTGCCTGGTAGTTGGCCTGCATGGCGCGCAAGGCGGCTATCAGGGGTTTTTGAAAGTCCTGCACCTGTTTGGCAAGGGCCGGACGCTCGGGCATGATATCCAACACCGCACCAAACGACACATAGCCAATTTTTTGGGCGTTTGCCAAATTAACCGCCAGCAGCATAAAAACCACAAGCACCGAAACCTTTAATACCTTTATCATGCTAAACTAATTTATAAAAAAAGGCGAAGCCCATGTGTGGACTTCGCCTGGACATTTATACTAAATCGTTACCGATTATTTTAAACCTAACTTAACCTTAACCGCAGCCATCAGGTCGTCGGCATCAGGCGAAACCAGGAATATACCTTGCGATGAATCCATCACGTAGGCATAACCTTTCTCTTTAGCTACTGCTGATATCGCCAGTTTAACTTTATCCAGCAATGGTTTGCCGTACTCGTCTTTTTTAGCGTCGATCTTTTGCTGCGCCATGGTCGAAAAGTCCTGGATGCGTTTTTGCATGTCGGTCAGTTCGCTTTCTTTTTGCAAACGCACGGCATCGGTCATGGTAGCACGTTTGGTCTCGTATTCGTTACCCTTGGTCTGCAACTCGGTTTGCATACCTTTTAACTGATCCTGAAAGGTTTGCTGATAAGCTTGCAGGTTAGTTGAAATTACCTTGGTATCAGGCATTTGATCAATAATGGCGTTGAAGTTAACATAACCAATTTTTTGGCCCTGTGCTTTAGCAAGTGTGCCTGCAAATACAATACAACCGGCAATTAATACAACTTTGAATAACTTTTTCATTTTTACTTTTTCTGATTTTTATTTGGGTGCTATTTTAAACTATTTATTTTACTTGGCAAACACGCCTGGTTTTAAACCAAGTTTGGTAATTACATCGGCGCTTTTATCGTAACGCGGGTTGGCGTATAACATAATGAGTTCGCTGTTTTTATCAAACATCATATCAATTTCTTCGGCTTCGGCTACAGCTTGTACAGCTTTGGCAATACGGTCTTGTATCGGTTTGATCAATAACGCGCTTTGTTTTGCAAGGTCGCCATCGGGACCGAATTTAGCTTTTTGAAAATCTTTAACCGCTTTTTCCTTATCGGTGATCTCGCCCTCACGGCGTTTTTTCATATCAGCGGTCATTAACACCTGGTCGGCCTGGTAGGCTTTAAACATGCGGTCAATTTCCTGGTAGTTGGCATCAACTTCTTTTTGCCATTGGGCCGATAATGCCGCCAGCTGTTTTTGTGCCGAAATATAATCGGGTACGTGCTTTAGGATATACTCCGAATCGATATACGCAAAGCGCTGCGCAAAAGCGCCAACCGAAATTAAAAGTGCAAAGCCAAGTGTTAAAAATAATTTCTTCATTGTTTTTAGCTGTTAATTAAACCCGCCTGTTAAGCTTTGCGATATTGAAAAACTAAACTGGCCTTTATTAGCACTTGGTATACCGGGGATGGCATCAAAGCCATAACCATAGTCTAAACCAAGTAAACCAAATATAGGAAGAAATATGCGCGCTCCAACACCGGCAGACCTACGCACATTAAACGGTGCAAAGGCGCTAAAGTTGTTCCACACGTTGCCGCCTTCGGCAAAAGCCAGTAAAAATATAGTTGCCGACTCGCTGGCAATAACCGGGTGACGCAACTCGAGCATGTATTTGTTAAATATCGGGCTGCCCGGGTTGTTGCTGGCATCGTAATTTGAGCCTTGCGGAACGATAGAAAAGTTTTGATAACCGCGCAAACCAACAATCTCGCTGCCTTGTAAAAACTGGTAGCTCTGCATACCATCGCCCCCTAATTTAAAGCGCTCAAACGGCGCCTGGCCAACCTCGGTATTGTACGAACCCATAAAGCCAAATTGTGCCTGGCCCTTTAACACCAGTTTGCCATATATTTTTTGGAACCACTGGCCCTCAAACTTCCATTTGTGGTACTCCACAAACTGGTAGCGCTGCTGAGGTGTAGCTATCAGGTAGTTGGTGCTGTTAAATGCCGAGTATGGCGGTGTTGCCTGTACGGTAAATTTAAGGTTTGAACCCGATGTTGGGTAAATAGGGGCATCTAACGAGTTGCGGCTTAACTCCTGTGTTAATTTGATATTGTACGATGTACCGTTTTTAAACAGGTAACCAGGGTAGTTATTCAAATTATAGTGGTCAACGTTTAACGAGTAGTTCAACTGGAACAAGTTATCGGGAAAGCGTAAACGCTGGCCTAAGGTAACGCCCACACCGTTGATGCGCAGGTTATAGTAGTTAGGATCGCTGCTTTGGTAAACCGACGCGTTTGAGCTTAATTGTGTGTAAGCAGTTAAACCAAAGTAAATAGGTTTTTTACCGCCCAGCCATGGCTCTGAGAACGTGAACGAGTAGTTTTGATAGTTTTGCCCGTTCGACTGACCACGGATGCTGAGTTTTTGCCCGTCGCCTTTTGGCAGTGGCTTGTACGCGCTCAAATTGAACAGATTACGTAACGAGAAGTTGTTGAACGTAAGGCCCAGTGTACCCACCAGCTGGCCACCGCCAAAACCACCCGAAAGTTCGATCTGGTCCGAAGGTTTTTCGGTAACCTCGTATAAAATATCTACGGTACCATCCTGTGGCTGCAGGTTAATTGGTTTTGGCACAGTTTTTTGCTCATCAAAATTACCTAACTGGGTAATATCGCGCTGACTGCGCACAATGGCTTCTTTAGAGAACTTTTGACCCGGCAGTGTTTGCAGCTCGCGTAAAATAACCTTATCGTTGGTTACATCGTTACCTTTAACCGATACGCGGTTGATGGTATATTGCGGGCCTTCGTACATCCGGATGTTTACATCGATGGTATCGTTGTATATCCTGGTCTGGATAGGGTCGGCAGTGTAGGTTAAGTAACCATCGTTTAAATACAAGGTCGAAATATCATCGCCGTTTGATGTAGGGCCGGTTAACCGTTTGGTTAAATTCTCCTCGCTAAATACGTTACCTTTTTTGATGCGCAAAATGCTGTTTAAAGCCTGGGTAGGATATTTTGTATTGCCCGAAAAGGTGATGTTGCCAAAATAGTATTTGGGGCCTTCGTACATTTTTATTTTTACGTTAACGGTCTTGTCGTCGTTGCGGTAAACGGTATCGCTCAGTATTTCGGCATCGCGGTAGCCCTTGCTTTGCAGTTTGGCAACAAAGTCCTGTTTATCGTCTTCGTACTTATCCCGCATAAATTTTTTGGAGCCAAAAATATGGTACCACTTTTTCTCTTTGGTTTTACCCATATAGCCTTTTAAGGTAGCCTGGCTAAAGGCAGTGTTACCCTCAAAAGTTACGCTGTTGATCTTAACCTTCTGTTTTTTATCAATCGCTACGTCCAAAATAACACTATTGGCATCGGCAGGGTCTTTGCGCTGTTTAATATCAACAGTGGTATTTAGAAAGCCCTTTTCGTTAAAATGACGCTTGATAATATTGGTGGTTGTGTTCAACAGGTTTTCGTTCACAATTTTACCAGGCTTATCATTCAGTTTTTTCTGGATATCTTCAATTTCGCCTTTGCGGATACCGGTAAGGTGTATCCTTGATAAACGCGGGCGCTCAACAATGGCGATATCAAAATATACCGTATCGAGGTTTATTTTGCTGATGTTTAATTGCACATCATCAAAAAGGCCTTGCTCCCACAGCGCTTTGATCACGTTTGCCGAGGCATCGCCTGGGATGGTGATCTTATCGCCTTTATTTAATTTAGATATCTGTATTAAAACGTCCTTCTCCAAATATTTGGTGCCGCTAACGGTTATACCGCCAATAATATAATCCTTAGGTGTCAGGTAGCTTAAACTATCAGCCGGAATTTGTTTGACAAGCTGCTGCCGGGGCGCTGAAACCTGGGCCCATGCGGTTGAGCAAACCACAGAAAAAAGAAGTGCAAAAAGGTATTTATTCATCCGGATATTTTGGTGGCTAAAATAATTTATACAGTTGTTAAAAAGTGTTAAACATAAAAAATTAGTTTACCTGTTCGCTGGTTAAGCCAAAACGGCGTTCGCGACTTTGGTAATCTACAATAGCTTCAAACAGGTCTTCGCGCCTAAAATCGGGCCAAAGTTTGTCGGTAAAATATAGTTCGGCATACGCAATTTGCCATAGCAGGTAGTTGCTTATGCGGTACTCGCCGCTGGTGCGTATCAGCAGTTCAGGGTCGGGCATACCGGCGGTGTGCAGGCTATCGGCAAACATATCCTCGTCAATATCAGCGGCTTTTAATTGGCCGCTCTCCACTTTACGGGCAAGGGCCTGGGCAGCATTTAATATCTCGCGGCGCGAGCTATAGCTTAGCGCCAGGGTTAATACCAGCCCGGTATTGCCTGCGGTTTTAAGCATGGCGTTCTGCAATTCGTCGTGGCATTTTTGCGGCAGCATCTCAATATCGCCGATGGTATTTAAACGAACGTTGTTCTCCATCAGCTTTTTGATCTCTTTGTTGATAGTGGATATGAGCAGCTCCATAATGGCGGTAACCTCGTATTTGGGGCGGTTCCAGTTTTCGGCCGAAAAGGTATACAGCGTAAGGTATTTTATACCCAGCTCGCCGGCGCCTTCAACCACATCGCGAACGGACAGCACCCCATTATGGTGCCCAAAAACGCGCAACTTACCTTTGCCCTTGGCCCAGCGGCCATTTCCGTCCATTATTATCGCTACGTGTTTTGGTAACCTGGTGGTATCTATCTGTTCCCTGAATGCCATTACTTAATACCTGCTAAACTCATGTCATCACCACCGTAAAAACCGGTACCAATATTACGCTTTGGGGCAGCGCCTGTTAAAGTACGTATGGGATAATAGTTCATTTTTTATTAACAATCAATTACGGGCCCGATCTGAAACCGCTCAAAAACCACGGTTTAAATCCAATATATGTAAAAATTTCAGGGGACAAAGGTAAAACTAAACTTGTATATTTTTATTATCCGGCCAAAAAGAAAAACGGCTTAACATTATTTAACAGAAAGCTGGCCGATAGCAGGTACAACGCCATCTTTTTTTAGCACCGCTACAACCAAACCCTACTAAAAATACGTATTTTGAATTTTAACGCCGAATAGATATTTTTAGCCAGCAAAGCAACTGACATGATCTCGACCATTACCACGCTCTTTTTAATAACCTGCTATTTGTATTTTAAACAGTTTTATGGCAAGCTGATAGATAGCACTATCGAGAATAAAGAGGAAGCCGCGGTATGGACTGCCAAAGTGAAAAAGAAACTTACCGTATTTATTGTAGGCGTGGTGATCATTGTTGTACTGTACGTAGCCTCGTTCACCATCATCAAATTAATGCCCGATCTGGAAAATGTAAAACTATATCGCCGTATAACCGACCTGGCGGCTACCGGAATATGCGTGTTGCTGTTTTACCTGGATAAAAGGGAACTGGATGATAAACTGATCGTTAAAAAACCCGAACTGTTTTAACTGTTTTAATTGAACCTATAGCAATTTTGGGTGAGGAACGTGAACGACAGCGTGAAGCCCAAAACCATATAACTATCGTGATTGTAATTGCCCCGCTGCGAACCTGGCGAGCCTATGTAATTGCCCGTTAACTCGCCCGACCTGTCGGCCAGCACCTGCGCTATGCCGCCTGATAATTTGGTTTTATCGGCGTAATTGCCGTAAACATCGTCCAGGTAACCGGTATTGGCCGTACGGTACCCCAGGTCGACAATAAAATTCCACTTACCGGTAAAATTAAATTTAATACCTGCGCCGTAGGGTACAACCCAAGCCCTTTTGTCGTAAGGTTTAACCTCCCCTTCGGTCATTTGCGGCCGTAGTTCGTAAGTAATACCCTGGTAAATTGCCGTGGGGTTATAAGCCACGTTACCAAAACCGGCAAAAATAAAAGGGGTGTACCGGTTGCGGCCTATCTCGGGTATGTAATCCATAAAGTTAAACTCGGCTATAAGGCTCAACTCGCTTAACGATGTAGAAAAACTAAGGTTACGGGCATACAATTGCGGGTTTGAGGATGTGTTATCATTACCTTGGATGGTAGCGTAAGTATAACTGGCCTTTAGCGATAGGTAGTTATTGAAATTACGCTTCAAAAAGCCCCCGCCGCCAATATCTGTAAACTTTAACGGATTGTTGGGGTTAAGGTCGCCCACGTAGCCCGACTCGCCCACCGATCCGCCAATTTCCCAGGTTTGCGCGCGCAGTTGGCCCCTAAACCATGTCAGCATTAGAACCAGAAAAAGTACGGGTTTAACTATTCGCATCAACAACAATTAATAATTGCGGGCATCAATGCCCCACATTAACTTGTTCCTTAACGTGGATAAGTAGGTTTCATTATCGAGCCGTACCAGGTTAAATTGAAAATCGGCTTTGCGTATGTTAAATTTAACCGCCTTATCGATAACTACGGTACGCGAATCGCACGATACGAGGTAGTTGGCGCTGCGGAACTCCACCTCGAAGGTGAGTAAACTATCGTCGGACAGTACGATTGGCCGCACGTTAAGGTTATGCGGCGCCACAGGCGTTATCACCCAATTACCTGATTGGGGCAAAACAATAGGCCCGCCGCAGCTTAAAGAGTAAGCGGTTGAGCCGGTTGGCGTGGAGATGATGACACCATCGCCCCAATAGGAGTTTAAGTATTCTTCGTTCAAATAAGCGTGAATGATGATCATGGCCGCATCATCGCGCTTGTGGAAAGTTATATCGTTAAGCGCGAAGTTATTGTCGGCAAAAAAGGGGTGCTCCGACTCAATAACCAACATCACGCGGCTATCAAGCGTGTATTTACGGTTTACTACCGCGTATATGGCTGCCGCGATATCGCTTTTGTTGATACTGGCCAAAAAGCCCAGCCTGCCAAAGTTGATACCGATAACCGGGATGCCCGAATCGCGGATGAAGGCCAGCGTATCCAGCAAGGTACCATCGCCGCCAAGGGTTAAAAAAACATCGATCAGGCCTTTTAAAGGCTGCTCTTTGGTGAAAACGTGATGCGCCTTGGGTAGTGTTATTTTGCCTGCCAAAAAATCGTTAAGATCTGAATAGATGTAAACTTCGGCATCATGCTGATCTAACGAACTGAAGACCTGTTGTACGTATGGTAAAACCGAGTCGTTAAACTGCCTGCCATAGATCGCGATCTTCATAATTTGAACCGGGTTATAAGTTGAGGTAATTCATCAGCGAATCGTAACGGTCCATCGCGTCATCATTACCCGGGGTAAAGTTAAAGGTGGCTTTAATATCGTAGTTGTAACGCATAAACGCCGCTACTATGCCCGATATATCCTGTTTGTTTACTTTGAGGGTTACCTCGAGCCGGGTTGAATCGGGGAAGGAACGCAAATAGGAGCTTAACACCTGCGCGTTGTCCGACTCTACGATCTGGGCAATATGTGCCAGCGAATTATTACGGTTGCTGATCTCGAGCACAATGATGCCGCCCGGTTCGGCTACGGATGTTAGTTTGGCAAAATACTCGTTCATGGCGTTGATGGACACCAAACCGAGATAGTTGTTCTGCAGGTCTAAAACCGGCACAACGGTTAATTGCTGCTCATAAAATAACCGTATCACATCGTAAATGTGCTGGCTCTCAAGCACGTAAGGATTTACAGCAGATAAAAATAATGAGCTAACCGGCTGTGTATAGTCGGCGGGTTCTATCAGGTCGTCTTCGGATATTAACCCGATGAACTGGTCCTGGTTAACCAGGGGCATGTGGCGCACCTTAAACTCGGCCATACGGTCAATAACCTTCTGTATCGTATCGGTTGATCGAACTGGGGGCATTGCGTTGGATATGAGCTCAGATGCAAACATATTTATGCCTTTACTTTTAATTTTTCGAGAAACTCCATTAAAATACGGTTAAACTCGTCGGGGCGCTCCATCATGGGCGCGTGTCCGCAATTTTCGACCCAATGCAGCTCCGAGTGTGGTAACAAGTTGTTAAACTCCTCGGCTACATCGGGCGGTGTAATTTTATCGTTCCGGCCCCATATCAACAACACCGGGATAGTTATTTTGTGCAGGTCTTTAGACATATTATGCCTGATGGCCGATTTTGCCATAGCCAGTATGCGGATAACCCGGTGACGGTCGTTAACGGTGGCGTATACCTCGTCAACAAGTTCTTTAGTAGCTGTTTTGGGATCGAAAAAGGTATACTCAACTTTTTCTTTTACAAATTCATAGTTTTCGCGGCGCGGGAACGATCCGCCAAAAGCGTTCTCGTACAAGCCGGAGCTTCCCGTAAGCACCAGTGTTTTTACAACGCTGGGATGGGCCAAAACGTATATAAGCGCCACATGGCCGCCTAAAGAGTTACCCAGCAAAGTAACGTTGCTCAGCTTTTTATAAGTAATAAATTTATGCACATATTTCGACAGGCTTTTTACCCCGGTAGTGAGCAGAGGCAGATCGTAAATAGGTAGCATTGGGATGATAACCCGGTACTGCTTACTAAACTGTTCCACGACTTCCTGCCAATTGCTCAACGCGCCCATAAGCCCGTGCAGTAGCAGCAAAACTTCGCCTTCGCCCTCGTCTATGTAAGAAAAACCATTATCATCTTTAAGCACAAAATCCATATAATTTGTAAATGTTTTATATAATTAAAATTTTATCCTGAATTTGATTTCAGTATAAAAATTAAATTACCCGCCATAAAAATAGCTTATTGGCGCGGAGTTACAACAATTAAAGTAATTATTTAACTTAACAATTGTTTCACCACTTCGGATATGGTGCGCCCATCGGCTTTGCCCGCCAGCTCCTTGTTAGCCGCACCCATTACCTTGCCCATGTCTTTTACAGAGCTTGCGCCAACCGAAGCTATAACCTGTTTTATGGCTGCTTCAATGTCCTCCCGGCTCAATTGTTTAGGCAAGTACGCTTCAATAAACGCCAGTTCTTCTTCTTCTATCTGCTGTAGGTCGGGGCGGTTTTGGGCCTGGTATATCTCGGCCGATTCCTTACGTTGTTTTACCAGTCGTTGCAAAACTTTTATCTCGGCTTCTTCGGTCAGGCCTTCGCCTGCGCCCTTTTCGGTAAGCGCTATCAATAAGGCCGATTTTATCGCGCGCAAAGCGCGTAAACGATCGGCTTGTTTAGCCAGCATGGCTGTTTTGATATCCTGGTCTATGGTTGTTATTAATGACATTTTGGTTATTGGTTAATGAGTTATTGGGTTATTTGTCCATAGTCGATAGTCCATGGACCATGGTAATTTATGTTATTGGTTAATATTCAAAACTATGGACTATCGACCATGGTCTATGGACTTCACTTAAGTGCGATAAAACGTGGTCGCGTTAGCCTGGGCTGTCGGCACCATCACGATCTCGTTAATATTAACATGTGCCGGGCGCGATGCCGCAAACCATATCGTTTCGGCTACGTCATCCGCTACAAGCGGCGTTAAGCCTTCGTACACTTTTTTTGCGCGCTCTTTATCGCCATGAAAACGCACCTGGGCAAATTCAGTCTCAACCGCGCCGGGGTGTATGGCCGTTACCTTTATCCCGTAAGGCAGCAGGTCAACCCGCATACCTTTGTTTAAAAAGTCGACCGCGGCTTTGCTTGCACAATATACATTACCGTTGGCATAAATTTCCTTACCGGCGATAGAGCCTAAATTAATGATATGGCCGCTTTTATGTTCTATCATCCAGTTAGATACAATTTTACTTACGTACAGTAAGCCTTTCACGTTGGTATCAATCATGGTTTCCCAATCGCTGTATTTACCGTTCTGTATCGGGTCAAGGCCCTGGCTTAACCCGGCGTTATTGATCAGTACGTCTACCTTTTTCCATTTGGTGGGCAAGCCTTCCAGGTTAGCTATCACATCTTCGCGCTGGCGCACGTCAAATACCAGCGTTTCAACTTCAACGGCATATTTATCGGCTAAATGTTTGGCCAGTTTTTCGAGGCGGTCGGCACGGCGGCCGGTGAGTACCAGGTTATAATGTTCGCGGGCAAAAACGTGGGCGCAGGCCTCGCCAATACCGGCGGTGGCACCTGTTATCAAAGCAATTTTGTGCATAGGGATATTAAATACTGCACGAAGTTAAGTTTTTTTGCTTAACTCCCTTACCTACTCAAAGTAAATGGAGAATACCAAACTACGCAAAAACAGCTTTTGCAGCGGCGAGGAATATGGGTCCGTACCCGGAACAAGCACATTATTGAACGAGTTGGATATTTTAACCTCGGGCGAAAATTTAAAATACTCGAAGTAGATATCGAAGCCTGCCCCCACCTCGTACGAGGCGTACGAGCGGCTGGTGATGACCTGCTTATCCAATGGCGACAGGTTAGGATCGTCGTTTTGCTTATCGGCACTTAAACCGTACGAATATTTGAGGCCGCCTAACAGGTAAGCCCTGAAATTCAGTATCCGGTCGGATTTTAGTTTGATGAGCACCGGCAGTTCAAACATAGCGGCATGAACCTGCTTATCCACGTTTTGCGACGCGGTTGCATATTTATAGCTCAGGGTGCGGTCGGCAAAAATAAAAGTGGGTGTACTGCGCGCTTCAAGGTGCTCGGTTAAACGGTAGCGGGCTAAAAAACCAATGCCAAAGCCTTGCGTGGGCGCCGATGTGATACTGGTGAGCGAGTCGGTAAGATATTTACCCGTTTGGTCGTAAAAATAAGGGGCACGCCAGTTGGCCTGTTTGGAGATGCTGTAGTAGCTGCTGATATAGTCGAAATGAAAACCCATGCTAAAATTGTTCTCATCGGCACCGCCGCCCCAGGCCGGGGGGTATTGCGCCCACAGCCTGCTACTGCTTATCATTATTAAAAACAGGAAGGTGTAAAACCTTTTACTCATTTAACGCCGGTGTATATTGAACAGATACCAAACGCCAGCGGCCTTTGTTTGGTATTGCTAAAGCCCACTTTGTGCATTAATGCCGTAAAACGCTCCCCATCGGGGAATGCGGCTACCGACTCGGGCAGGTATGAGTACGCCCTGGCATCTTTACTGAAAAGCTTGCCGATACCCGGCGTAATATAATTGAAATAGAAGTTATACAACTGTTTTACCGGGAAAACGCGGGGTTTTGAAAACTCCAGCACCACGGCCTTGCCGCCCGGTTTTAACACCCGGTAAATATCGGCCAGGCCTTTTTCAAGGTTCTCAAAGTTGCGTACGCCGTAGGCTACGGTAACCGCGTCAAAGGCGTTATCATCAAACAACAGCTTTTCCGAATCGCCCATGCGCACTTCAAATTGAGAGCCCAGCCCGCGTTTGGCTATTTTTTGCTCGGCAATATCCAGCATACCCCGCGAAATGTCGACGCCAATGATCTTATCGGGTTGCAGTATCTTTAAAGCCTCAAAAGCAAAGTCGCCGGTACCGGTGGCTACATCTAAAATCAGTTTGGGTTTAACGGATTTCAACTCATTGATCGCCATTTTACGCCAGATGATATCGATCCCCAGCGACATAAAGTGATTTAAAAAATCGTAAGTTTTAGAGATGTTATTGAACATATCGGCCACCTGCTCTTTTTTGGTGGCCTGCTCGTTTTGGTAGGGTGTTACTGTTTTGCTCATTAGTGGGGGTAAAGGTAGGAATTTTAGTTTAGTCCATAGCCGATAGACCATGGACCATAGCTAAAAGTAACCGTATCTTTATAACCCCAAAAACAACTATGGACTATGGACTATGGACTATGGACTATGGACTATGGACTATGGACTACTTCCCCTCCGCCAACAGCCCCCTCACATCCAAATGCTTGGTAAACATGGTCAGGTCGCCATTATCATCAACCGGCCATTGCTCTTTGGGCCTGTCCCAGTATAATTCAACACCATTGCCATCAGGGTCGTCTAAATATATCGCTTCGGATACGCCATGGTCCGACATGCCGGTTATCGGGTATTTCTGGTCTATCAGTCGTTGCAGTATCGCGGCCAGGTCTTTTCTTTCGGGGAAAAGGATGGCGGTATGGTATAAACCCGGATAATTAACCGGCGCGGGTTTTGAGCCTTTGCTGTGCCAGGTGTTTAACCCAATGTGGTGATGGTAGCCTCCTGCCGAAATAAAGGCGGCTTCGCTGCCGTATTTCATCACCAGGTCAAAACCCAGCAAGCCGCAATAAAAATCGAGCGAACGTTGCAGATCGCTCACTTTTAAATGTATGTGCCCTATGCGCGTTGCGGCAGGCATTTTATATGGTTCCATAAATTACATGTTTAAACATCAAATTTACGCAGGTTTATCTGCTTTAATGTTAGCGCTTTGTAAAATTAAGAATGTTAATGTTTGTTAACGACAACTAATATTTGTTAAATAATACGGATAAATAAAACTATCGGCTTAGTTTTAGGCATCGCAAATTAATATCTATCCCTTATCAAAACGCAAACAAACTCCAAAACACAAATTAAGCGCTGGCTTATACTGCTATTAACGGGCGCCGCGCTATCCGGCCACAGCCAAAACCGGGTAACCATTAAAGGCAAAGTTACCGACTCATTAACCCGGCAACCCATGGAGTTTGCCACCGTGGCCATACTTAACCTTAAAGACACTACCAACTCGCTTGTAGCCTATATGGTAACGGATAAGAAAGGCGAATTTGCCCTGCACAACCTGCCCGCTGATGTGCCGATCAAGGTGCTGATTAGTTTTGTAGCCTACCAGCCTTACCGTAAATTTCTCACGCTGACAAAAGGCCAGGAAATTGACCTCGGTATAATACACATGGCGCAAAAAAACCTGGCGCAGGTTGACATTGTTGGCGAGCGCCCGCCGATCGTTATCCGCAAGGATACGATAGAATTTAATGCCGAAGCTTTTAAAACGCGCCCAAACGCCTTGGTTGAAGACCTGCTCAAAAAACTACCCGGTGTTGAAGTTGACCACCAGGGCAACGTAAGTGTTAATGGGAAACCGATAAGCAAGGTAACGGTTGACGGGCACGACTTTTTCACCAGCGACCCGCGCATTGCCACCAAAAACCTGGATGCCGACCTGATAGATAAGGTACAGATATACGATGACCGCGAGAACGACCCTGACCATTTGATCCCAGAAAGCGCCGTTAAAAAGATCATCAACCTTAAGTTTAAAAAGCCGTTCCGTAAAGCCATATTTGGCAAAGTGTATGGCGGTGCGGGTACCGAGGACCGCTACAACACCGGCGGTTTGATCAATATGTTCCGCGATACTTTACAGGTAAGTGTTATCGGCCAATCCAATAATCTGAATAATACCGGCTTCTCGTATAACGACCTTTACCAGTTAGGCGGCCTAAACCGTGGCGGGGGTAGTTTTGGTAACCCAAGCTTTGGCTTTGCGCCGGTAAATGGCATTCAAAAAACTACGTCGACGGGCGTTAACATCAATACCGATTACGGTAAAAAACTCAAGATAAACCTGGCGTACTATTATACACATAATATTAACAATTATAAGAGCGAGATCAACAAACAACAATTTTTGCACGATACCGACCTGGTAAATAACAGTTCGACGACCCGTGTTAGCACCTCCGACAGGCACAACATCAACGCTAACCTGCGCTGGCGCCCTAATGATGTTAGCGAATTTACCTATACACCGGGTTTTAGCTATAGTACCAATAATTCCAATAGCAACACAACCGCTAATAGCTTCAGCAATTATATTCCGCAGCTTAACCAGAGCTTTACAAACGATAACAGCAATAACCACGACCTGCAATTTAACCAGGCCATATCCTACAACCGCCAGCTTAAAAAGGCAGGCGAGTCTATCAACATCAGCAGTGAGATCCGTATGGCACCTAACGGTGGCATATCTTACAATGATAATGGGCTAACGTCTTATGTATCAAGCTTTCCATCATACCTGTTAAGCAGGCAGGGTAATACCGATAACCGCGCGATAGGCACAGGCCTCACAGTTGCTTACCGCTACCCCGTCAGTAAAAAGGTAACCCTGAGCGTTTCGGAGGCAGAAAGTTATAACCACCAGGTTAACAATACGGCTACTTTTGACCGCGACCCCGCTACGGGGAGTTACGATACCTTTTTGCAGATACTAAGCGGCGACCTTACCCGCAACCTGTGGACAAACAATACCAACGCGGGTGTAACGTATAATGTCAATCAAAACCTATCAATACAGGGGGGCGTTAACGGGCAGTACATGAGTGTAAACAACCAGTTCGACCGGGGTTTTGCAGATATCAACCAAAACTATTTCGCCTTGCTGCCCAATGCCCAGGTGCGCTACAAAAAAGTAACGGTGGGTTACGGCAGGAGCTTTGTATTGCCAAACATTGGCGACCTGGTACCTTATTCGGTAGTTTTTAGCCCGTTATACTCCGTCACCGGAAACCCCGGCTTAAGGCCTACGCTGAGCGATGGTTACGACGTAAGCTATTTTGCTTATAACTCGCCCCGGCAAATGAGCGTAAACCTGGGAGGGCACCTGTCAGTTGACCATGACGCTATTTTCAGGGAGCGCACGCTTGACGCGCTTGGCGTTGAAACCAGCACCCCCATAAATATGGACGGGCGTTATAGCCTATCGGCACGGGCTTATTTAAACAAACGCTTTAAAAAGCAGCATGGCATTTCTTTTAATACAAGCAGCAACTTGTCGCTGGCACATAGCCATAATTTTTTAGAACTAAACCATATAAACGGTTACCAAAACATGTATTCAGTAAATTACAGCCAGCTCTTCGGCATCAACTGGAACGATATCATCAACCTTGATTCCGAGTATTCGTTACACTTTTCACGCTCCAGCTACAGCGGCATAGCGCTTAACCCGGTAAACAACGCAACCCATACTGCCGATAACCATTTTAACGTATACTGGCCAAAGCACATCAATTGGGAAGGCAACTATACGTATAACTATAATCCGCAAGTAGCGCCGGGTTATCAAAAAAGCTCAAATTTGCTGAGCATCAGCGTGGCGCGCGCATTCCTGGCGAAAGACCACGGCGAATTAAAACTCTCCTGCTACGATATTTTGAACCAGGCCATAGGTACCAACCGGGTTATATTTGAAAACAACATAACCGACACCCAGTCGCAGATCATCAAACGGTACTTTTTGCTCACCTTTCAATACCGGTTCATGAGATCGACGTCAAAAGCCGACGAGAAACCTAAACCTACGCTCAACCTTGGCAGGCCGATGCAGATATTTTGATTAACTGGCGCTGATCATGTAAAATGGATGAGGTACGATGGAATATGTGTTTAACAGCATTATTACATCTTCCATTTTACCTTTTACATCTTCCATTAACAAACAGTACCTTTGCGGGATGAATATCAAAAGTGCCGAGTTTTTATGCAGCAATACCCAGGTATCAAAACTACCGCCGCCGCTAAAGCCAGAGTACGCTTTTATCGGCCGGTCGAACGTGGGCAAGTCATCGCTCATTAATATGCTGACCGGCAAAAAAGGCCTGGCAAAAACATCGCAAACGCCTGGTAAAACGCAACTGATCAATCATTTTTTGATCAACGATACCTGGTACCTGGTGGATCTGCCGGGCTATGGCTATGCCCGCGCATCCAAAAGCAAAAAAGAAGACTGGAACAAGTTTATCCATACTTATCTAAACAAGCGCGAAAACCTGCAATGCGTAATGGTTCTGATAGACAGCCGCCTGGAGCCGCAAAAAATAGATCTGGAGTTTTGTAACTGGCTTGGCGAAAAAGGCCTGCCCTTCGCGCTGATATTTACCAAAGCCGATAAGCAGTCGCGCACCAAGACCGACCAAAGCGTGGCACAGTTTAAAAAAGCATTGCTGGCTACCTTTTTAGATATGCCCTCCATCTTTATAACTTCGGCCGAATTGCAGTCCGGCCGGGATGAGGTTTTGAATTTTATTGGGGATATCAATCAAGGGTTTGACCATCAGGGCGCGGCTTTGGCTTATGAGGGTTTTAAGAATACATAACGCAACGCAATACGCATATCTAACACAATGAAAAAATACCTGTCATTAGTAACCTTTACCCACACCATATTTGCCATGCCCTTTGCCTTTATTGGCTTTTTTTTGGCGATAACCACCACCCATGCCGCATTTGAATGGCAAAAATTAGTACTCATGGTGCTCTGTATGGTTTTCGCCCGCAACTCTGCCATGGCCTTTAACCGCTACCTCGACAGGGATATTGATGCCCAAAACCCTCGCACCAAAGTACGCGATATTCCTGCCGGCCGCCTGACCGCCAACGCCGCGCTGATATTTACGCTGACCAATTGCGCTTTGTTTGTAATTACCACATTTTTCATCAACCAACTGTGCTTTTTCTTATCCCCGGTAGCGTTGCTGGTGGTTTTGGGTTATAGTGCAACTAAACGCTTTACGGCGCTTTGTCATTTGGTTTTAGGGCTTGGGTTGTCGCTTGCGCCGATAGGTGCTTACCTGGTGGTAACGGGTAGTTTTGCCCTGCTCCCGCTGTTCTTTTCGCTGGCGGTACTGTGTTGGGTTAGCGGCTTTGATATCATTTATGCTTTACAGGATGAAGATTTTGACCGCAGCCAAAACCTGCACTCCATACCCGCCTGGTTAGGCAAGGTAAACGCCTTGCGCTTATCTACCTTTCTGCATGTGTTATCAGCTATATTTATTGCCTTACCGGTGATATACCCTGCTGCCGGATGGGTGGTTGGCTGGCCTTATTATTTAGGCATTGTGTTTTTTTGCAGTATGCTCATCTATCAGCACCTGCTGGTTAAACCTAACGACCTTAGCCGGGTAAACTTCGCTTTTATGACCACCAACGGCATAGCCAGTGTAATATTCGCGGTTTTTTTTATGATAGACAGGTTGTGGGTTAGGTAGCGTTACTTCAACCCCTTCACATCGGCATACAACACCGGGAATATCTTATCCACAAACCTCACCGACTGCATAATAGCATCGGCATCCTCAATGCGCTGGTTAATTACAATAACAGCTTTGTATTTGGGTATCACCATTAAAAACTGCCCGCCCCAGCCTAAAGCGTAAGTAATATCGCTGCCCTGGTAATTAAAGTGGTACCAACACAAAGCATAGGTGGAGTTTTTAAAGCCCCATTCGGTATTAAAAACATTATCGGGGTGGTTTAGCATTTTTATCCATTTGGATGGGATGAGCCGCTTGCTACCATAAAACCCGTTATTAAGCAGCAGTGCACCAATTTTGGCCATGTCCAGGGTGTGCATACGTACGCTCAGTAAACCGCTGCCATCATAAAAACCGTCGTTCATTTTAGCCCAGTCAACCTCGTGGATGTCCATCGGCTCAAACAAAAACTTTTTGGCAAAGTCAAAGGTCGGCATACCCGTACTTTTGGTGAGTATAACCGACAGCAAATGGCTGGCGGCATTGCTATAATAAAACACCGCGCCCGGCTCGGATACCAATCCTTGTTTTAAAACATAGCCCGATGGGTCCTTGCGGCCAAGGTAACCTTTCAAATCGTTCAGGTCTTCGTGGTACAAGCCCGACGATTGGTTCATCAACTGCCCGATGGTGATATTTTGCTTACGGGCATCTTTATCCTTTGCCAGTTGCGGAAAGTATTTGCCGATGCTTTCATCTAACGACGAAATATACCCTTTATCAATAGCTATCCCGATCAGTAGCGAGATCACACTTTTGGTAAGCGACTGTTCGTTAAACAAAGTATGGTCGGTTTTGCCGTTAAAAAATTGCTGGTAAACAACTTTGTTATTTTTAGTGATCACCAGCCCATAAATGGCTTTATTGTTTTTGATGTAGAACGAGGTATCGGGCTTGATCTGGGCGTATCCTGCCATGCTAACAAACAGCAGTAAAAGGCAGGTAAACAGGTGTTTCTTCATAAACGGTAATTGATAAATAAACAAACGGATTTAACTGTATTTTGTTTATCACGTTACTCAAAATAGCATCAATTAATCAGATAATAATCATCCACACATTCAAAAAACATTCGCACATTTGCACATCTGCACATAAAAAAATGATCCATAAAAAAGAACGTAAATACATAGCGGCCGACCTGCAAATAACCTGGGAAGCACTTGAACCCTTTTATAACGAGTTGGTAGAACGGCCCATTAATTCGGTAACTGAATTAGAAAAATGGCTGCAGGACCGCAGCGAACTGGAAGCTGCTTTGGAAGAAGATTTTGCCTGGCGCTATATCCGCATGACCTGCGATACCAACAGTGCCGATCTGTTAGAAAGTTTCCAATACTTCGCTACCGAAATTGAGCCCAAAACCGCACCGTACAATAACAAACTGAACGAAAAATTTGTAGCCAGCCCGTTTGCGACCGAATTGGACGGCGAGAAGTTTTTTATCTACCTGCGTGGTGTAAAAAATGCGCTCGAACTTTTCCGTGAGGAGAATATCCCCATCCAGACCGAGATACAGGTTGAACAGCAAAAGTACCAGTCAATAACCGGCTCCATGTCGGTAGTGATAGATGAAAAGGAATACACCCTGGAGCAGGCCTCGGTATTTTTAAAGAACCTCGACCGTGCCAAACGTCAGGAAGTTTGGGAAAAGATAACCCTGCGCCGTTTGCAGGATAAAGATAACCTGAACAGCTTGTTTAACCACTTGCGCGGCTTGCGCCATAAAGTGGCTGTGAACGCCGGGTTCGAGAACTTTCGCGATTTTATGTTCAGGGCCCTGGGCAGGTTTGACTACACCCCGCAGGACTGCTATAACTTTCACGAAGCGATAGAGAAAGAGATCGTCCCAATATTACACGAACAAGCCGAAAAGCGCAAAGCCGCTTTAGGTTTAGATGCTTTAAAGCCCTGGGATACCGAAGTAGATACATCGGGCAAACCGGCCTTAAAACCTTTTGAAAACGGTACCGAACTGATCGAAAAATCTATCCAATGCTTTAGCAATATCAGCAGGTATTTGGGTGAGCGCCTGGAGATAATGAAAGACAACGGCCTGTTTGATGTGGAGAGCCGCAAAGGCAAAGCGCCCGGTGGTTATAACTACCCGCTATCCGAAACCGGTGCGCCTTTTATTTTTATGAACTCGGCGGGCATCTTTCGCGACCTGACCACCATGGTACACGAGGGCGGCCACGCGGTTCATACCTTTTTAACTGCCGACCTGGAGTTGAACGATTTTAAACACTGCCCATCCGAAGTTGCCGAACTGGCCTCTATGTCGATGGAACTGATATCAATGGATAACTGGGATGTTTATTTTAAAGACCCGGAGGAACTAAAACGTGCTAAAAAAGACCAGTTGTTTGATGTTTTAAAAACATTGCCCTGGGTAGCCGTTATTGATCAGTACCAGCACTGGATATACACCAACCCGGAGCATACCGATGAACAACGTTACGAAGCCTGGGAACAAATTTACAACCGTTTTGGCGCAGGTATGGTTGACTGGTCCGGCCTCGCCGATGCCAAACAAAACCTTTGGCAAAAACAGCTTCATATTTTTGAAGTACCCTTTTACTATATAGAGTACGGTATGGCCCAGTTAGGTGCCATAGCGGTATGGAAGAACTACAAAGAAAATCCTGAAAAAGGCTTGCAGCAATACCTGGATGCTTTAAAGTTAGGCTATACCAAAACCATTAACGAGATATACGAGACCGCGGGCATCAAGTTTGATTTTAGCGCCGACTATGTAAAAGAACTGGCCGCTTTTGTAAAAGCCGAGATGGATAAAATAGGGTAATAAAAACCATAACATTTGTTACTTTCGCAAAAGTGTTATATTTAAGTACATGAGAAAAGCATTGGTTTTTGGGTTATTATTACTGCTAACGGTTGCGGCTACCGCGCAAACAGAACTGCCCAACTACAAAACAGCCATCGGCAACTTTAAGCAATACTTTAACAATAGCGATGCCGAAGACCTGTTTAAAATGTTTTCGCCCGAGGTTAAAGGCAGTTTACCTTTGGATAAAACCAAAGACCTGATCACCAATATGCACGCCCAGATAGGTAATTTAAAGCAAACTACGTTTACGGGTTATTTCCATACCGCGGGCGTTTACAAAGCCGATTTTGACAAAGCTACCCTGCTCATCAACCTGTCGCTAAACGGCCTTAACCAGGTCGACGGTTTGTATTTTAACGAGTATAAAGCCGAAAAAACTTCGGCTTCGGCCTTATCAAATGTTCAGGCAGCAACCGCTGCGGCATCACAAACACCTATTAACGACCCATCGTTGACCGAGTCGCCGGTAACATTGCCGACCCTTGCCGGGACATTATCCGGCACGCTTACCACGCCTAAAGACGCAACCGGTAAAATACCAGTGGTGCTCATCATCGCCGGCTCAGGCCCTACCGACAGGGACGGCAACTCCGGCATGGGTTTGCAAACCAATACGTATAAATTGATAGCCCGGGAGCTTGGCAAAGCAGGTATTGCTACATTGAGGTATGATAAACGCGGCGTTGGTCAAAGCAAAACATCGGCCAAAGAAGCCGACACCCGTTTTACCGATATGGTTGACGATGCTACCGCCTTTACGAGTATGCTGAAAGAAGACAGTCGTTTTTCGAAAGTTATTATTTTGGGGCATAGCGAGGGCTCGCTGGTTGGTATGCTTACCGCGATGGCGGCCGACCCGCCGTTAAACGGCTTTATTTCGGCAGCGGGCGCCGGCGACCCGGCAGAACTTGTGTTGACAGAACAATTAAAATCATCCCCTCCATCGGTAACCAAAGAGTTTAAACGTATTGTGGATAGCTTGCGCAAAGGCAAAACTACCGATAAGGTAGATCCTGCGCTGTACTCCGTTATGCGCCCAAGTATTCAAAAGTACATGATGTCGTGGATGCAGTATGACCCGCAGCGCGTCATCAAACGGGTTAAAACACCTATACTCATCATACAAGGCACTAACGATATACAGGTGGGTGTTGACCAGGCCGAAAAACTAAAAAAGGCGAAATCCGAAGCTACGTTAAAGATAATACCGGGCATGAGCCATATTTTAAAAGAGGGCCCGGCAGATAAAGAACAGAACTTTGCTACTTATAATCAGCCAGATCTGCCTTTAAAACCCGAGTTTATCACGGCGGTTGTTGATTTTGTAAAAGGGATAAAATAGCCTCAAGCTTAGCGCAAAGCGGGATCAATTTGATCTGAAAAGATTTCCGGCTTGGGAAGGTGCCCAAAATTTTTACTGACTTTCTGGTCATATTAACATATATAATTAAACCTTAATTATATATTTAGTCTAATCAAGGTCATATATTTACCTAACAATCGCCAATATCATAAAATGCCATCTAACCTAAAAATCACGCGCTTTAGTTTCTTCTTTTTAACGTTTTTACTACCGGCTGCTTTATGCTTTGCCCAAACGCCTGCATCGCTCAAAGGCATTATGGACAAGGTTACCAACTACAACGCCAAATTACCCGGCGAAAAGCTATACCTGCAATTTGATAAACCCTATTATTCGGTTGGCGATACCATTTGGTTCAAAGGCTATATTCTTGATCAGCGGCTCTCCTATTCCACTTTAAGCGGCCGGGTGTATGTTGACATGGTTAACGATAGTAATAAAGTGATCAAACGTTTCGTGTTCGCCTCGGCCTCCGGGCTTACCTGGGGCAATATTGCTTTGGATGACGCCACCTTTCGCGAAGGCGGTTATACCTTGCGCGCCTATACCAACTGGATGCGCAATTTTGGTGAAGAAAGCTTTTTTTACAAAAGCTTTTACCTGGCTAATCCGCTCAATAACCCATGGATGATATCTACAGATGCCAAAGTGGCTGACGAAGTAAAAAGCACCGTAAAAGCTAATATTAAGTTTGCGGGGATAGACCATATCCCGATGGATGGCCACGCGTTTGATGTAAAACTAATGAGCGGTAAAAAAGTATTAAACCGCAGCAATTTGCAAACCGGCGATGGCGGCATCATGGAAACTGATTTTGTATTGCCTCCTACCCCGGTTAAAAACCTCACACTGGTGGCTGTTGATAAAAAAGATGGTAAAAAAACTGCAATAATACCCCTCCGGGTTAACCGCGCACAGGATATTGATTTGCAATTTATGCCCGAAGGCGGCCAGCTTATTGTCGGTTTGCCAACTAATATAGGTTTTAAAGCTATTGGCGAAGATGGTTTAGGCGTTGATATTAAAGGCGATATTATAAACAAAGAAGGTGACGTAGCCGCGAGGTTTGAAGCCACACATAATGGTATGGGTATTTTTAACCTGGTTGCCCAACCAGGCGAAGTTTATACCGCAAAATATACTTTAGCCAATGGCGATACCCGCAGTGTAAACTTACCCCTGACCAAACCATCGGGGGTAACCCTCCGTGTAAGAAACGGCATCAGCCGCGACTCGTTGGATGTAGCTTTCTTCGCGTCGGACGATATGGTGAATACCGGGAAAATTTATCACTTTATCGGCGAAGCGCGGGGCGTAACCTGTTACGGCGCATCATTCAACTTTAAAAGCAACTCCACTACCGCGCATATAGCCAAAAGTTTGTTCCCGACAGGCATTGCGCATTTTACCTTGTTTAACGAGTTGGGCCAGCCCGTAAGCGAACGCCTGGTGTTTATAGATCATAAAGACAATTTGAATATTGCTATCCAAACAGGGCAAAAATATGCTTCGCGCGATAGCATACCGATGCAGATCAAAGTAACCGATAGCGAAGGCAAACCCGTGGTGGGTAGTTTTTCGGTAGCGGTGACAGATGATGCACAGGTTAAAAACGAGGACGAAAAAAATGCCAGCCTGTTAACCGGGATGTTATTATCGTCCGACCTGAAAGGTTATATTGAAGGGCCGGCATATTACCTGCAGCCAGGTGCCGAAAACTGGAAAGCATTGGATGTATTACTATTGACCCAGGGATGGATTGGTTATAACTGGAACAGTATTATCGCGGATAACGCCAAACCCACATTTACCCCCGAACCTGATTTTAGAATTACCGGCCGTGTTACCAACCTGTTTAATAAACCTATTACCAATACACAGGTACTGTTGTTTGGTACCGGTAAATACCATACGTTGCGTGATACCACAACCAATACCGATGGACAGTTTGTATTTAACAGGCTGCCTTTGGTTGTTGATAGTACCAAGTATGTATTAACTGCGCATACCAAACGCAACCGCACCATACAGGGCGGCATTAGTGTCGACGAAACCCCGATCGCGCCCGTAAACACCTTGTACAGCGCGCCTGTAAAACCCTGGTATGTAAATACAGATAGCACTTTGCTTAACTATGTTAAAACCAACAATGCTTATCGCTTTGAGCTGGATAAGACCGAGAATGGCGGCAGCGGGCGTTTGCTGAGGAGTGTTGAGATCAAAGATCAGGCTGTGGTAAAGGGTTCGCAAAATTTGAACGGCCCCGGCACCGCCGACCAGGTGATCACCACCGCGGATATGGAAAATGCCGGAAAAGCAACCCTTTACGATGTGATACTGGCCAAGGTAAAAGGCTTTCGCGAAGGGTACATGCCAAAATCGACCGATCTTAATTTCTTTTTAAGGGATAAACGCGTACGTTTTGTGATTGACGGTGTTGACCTTGACAGGTTTTACCAGGCGCCCGACACCGATGGCCCCAAAATACCTAACGACCATTATGAGTACATTAAACAAACACTGGAGTATTTAATTGCCGAAGATGTTTTAGGTATCGAAGTGCTGTACAGCTCGCAAAATGTGGCAAACTATAACAATAAAAATTTAAATGTCGACGAGATAATGGCCCTTGACCCGACAGGGCCGCGGGGGTCTACGGTGGCTTATCTGGAGATAACAACACGGTCGGGCAATGGCGCTTTTATGCGCCGCGCAACAGGTGTTTACGTATACAAACCGCGAACGCTCACCATCCCTAAAGATTTTTACCGCCCCCGCTACAAGGTAAAAAATGCCCGACCGGGTTTCACCGATCTGCGGTCTACAGTATATTGGAACCAAAATATCGTAACCAATAAAAATGGCGAGGCCACCGTTTCGTTCTACGCGGCCGATAAGCCCACAACTTACACCATTATTTTAGATGGCAGCGATATGTATGGTAAAATTGGTCACCAAACCGGGCAGATAGCTATCAGTAAGTAAAAACACAACAAAGCATTATTGGGGCGCGTTGGTCTTTTTAGCTTCCGCCTCGGCTTTGGCTTTCTTATTGAAAAACCCTTTCAGTAAAAAATTGTGCTGCACCGCCTCAAGGTCGTCGTTTAACTTGATGGAGCTTTGATTTAGATAGTTCAACGTGTTGCGCACCTGTTCGGCACCTTTAGGGTCGTTCAATAAAACTCCTAAGGCATTGTCCGTCGTATTTAGTTTATTGCTCGCGCGGTTCAGGTTTTCGGCCAGGGTGCTCGCGCTTTCGGTGGTTTTTTTCAGCTGCGCTATTGAGGCTTTAAATTGCGCAAAGGTGCTGGTATCGGTAAGTAGTTTATCGGCCAGGCCGCCTTTGGTGTTTAGCTTATCGCCAAAAGTATTCAACTCATTAGCCATGCGCATGGTACTTTGAGTGGTATTGTTCAGGTTAGCTACAATGGCCCTGAATTTTAGTGCGAGCAATGAATCTGTCATCAACTCCCCTACCAAACCTTTGCCCTTTACAATGTTACCGCTTATCTTTTTAAAGTCGCTGGTTATGGCCAGCAGGTTTTGATTGTTTTGCTGTAGTGTTTTCACAATATCATCGGTCGACATCAGTTTTTCGGCCTGTAATACCGCACCGTCCTCAACCATTGGCGCCTGCGGGCTGCCGCCATCTATCACAATGATCTTATTGCCGATCAACCCATCCGAACTTATTTTTACCGACGCGTTTCTATGTATAAAACTTTGTACATTTTGGTCGATATTCATCCGCACCGATACCTCGGATATACCGGTAAATTTAATATCGCTGATAGTTCCTACGCTCACCCCCGAAAACCAAACTGCGTTGCCTTTTTTTAGGCCCGCAACATCATCAAATACCGCGCTTACGTGTATATTATTGGCAAACGTTTTTTTCTGGCCACCCAGGGTAAAAATAGCCAATACAAAAACAAGCAGTCCCAGGAATATAAATATCCCTACAATAACCGCCCGTTTACTTTCTTCCTTTTCCATATCTTATTTAATAAAATTATAATCAAAAAACGGCTTCACCCTGGCATCATCCGTATTAAAAACTTCGTCGAAACTACCCTGGCGTTCAAACTTACCATCCAGTAATATGGCCATACGGTCGCCGGTCTCTTTAGCACAGGTCAGGTCGTGGGTAATGATGATGGACGATGTTTTGTACCGCTGCTGTACCTCGTTTATCAGGCTGTTGATCTCGGTACAGGTTATCGGATCTAAACCGGCCGTAGGCTCATCATACAACATGATCTCGGGGTTTAATATTAAAGTACGGGCAATACCTATCCGCTTACGTTGCCCGCCCGAAAGCTCGGCCGGCATTTGGTTTATGGCCTGCTCTAAACCAACGGCCTCCAGCACGGTCTCAACCGCGTCGTCAACTTCTTTACGCGATAAACCTTTTTTATTACGCACCAACGGGAACTCCAGGTTTTTGCGCACGGTCATGCTATCATATAGAGCGCTGTTTTGGAAAGAGAAGCCTACCCTTATCCGCAGTTCCTGCAGGTCCTTTTCTTTGATACCCGCTATATCCTGGCCCAGTACATTTACCTTACCGGCGTCGGGCCTGATGAGGCCGGAGATGATCTTGATCAAAACCGATTTACCCGTGCCTGACCGGCCAAGCACCACCAGGTTTTCGCCTTTATATAGTTCAAGGTCGGCACCGCGCAATACGGCGTTGCCATCAAACGATTTTTTTAACCCTTTGATGGTGATCACGGCTTCCTGGTGGTCGATATTTGCTTTACCTTTTTTCATAAACCTATCTCCACCAGCCAAATATCTGTACAATGATCACCTCTTCGATAAATACTAAAAACATAGCCGTTACTACAGCCATGTTGGCCGCCTTACCCACGCCCTCGGTACCTTTGGTTGAGTTATAGCCCTGGTAACAGCCCACCATACCGATAGTAAACCCAAACACAATTGATTTGGCCAGCGACGAGGTAAAATCGACAAACGTCAACGGCTCAAATACCTGCTGTATAAAGGTAATATATGTAGTGCCCTCGTTTTGGTTCACGTTTACAAAACCACCCATCAAAGCAATAAAACCAGCGTACATAGACAGGATGGGCACCGTTATAGATGTAGCCAGTACGCGTGTACAAACCAGGTATTTAAACGGCTTGGTGCCCGATACCTCCATGGCATCTATCTGCTCGGTTACCCGCATAGACCCTAACTCGGCACCAATGCTCGACCCTACTTTACCTGCCGCAATAATAGCGGTAATTAAAGGCGCCAGCGCCCGCATAATAGCAATAGATATAAGTCTCGGTAACCAAGATGTAGCCCCAAACTCGGACAATGAGGGCCTCGATTGTTTGGTAAAAATAACCCCAATGATAAACGCCGTTACCGAGATGATGGTGAGCGAGCGCACGCCAACCTCGTAACATTGCCTCAATACCTCTTTAAATTCGTATGGCGGAAAAAGCACCTCCCTGAAAAACCGGGCAACAAAATTATAAACCTTATAAAAATCAATAAAAACGCTTTTTAACCACCGCGACAAGGCCGTGCCTTGCGGGGTTTGTGTTTTTATCGCGTTTTGGTTTTTAATGCTCATTTGTCAATATCAATTTTATATCAAGGCCGCAGGTACAGTACAAAAATTACCGCAACTTGTTTGTTCTATTGGTTTTAACTTAGCTAACGTACTTTTCCATCACCATTAATTGTAGGGGTTGTTTTGGTATACCAAATTTAGTGTCAGTCGGAAAAGGCTCTATCAGGCCCGTCCGTACATATCCATGTCTTTCGTACCAGGCTATTAGTTCGTCGCGTACGGTTATGACGGTCATGTATATGCGGTTGTAGCCCAGCTCTTTAGCAACCAGTTCTATCTGTTTAAGCAGTAGTTTACCCGTACCGCTGTTTTGTTTAAAAGGGTTAACGGTGAGCATACCAAAATATATACCGGTGCTGGTTAACTTTAACTGCACACTGCCGATTATTTCGCCGCCCTCGCTGCATTTAAAAAACACGGTATCAGAACTTTGCAAATATTGCTTCAATGTCTCTTCGTCAATACGCAAACCATCCAGCAGGTGCGATTCGGTTGCCCAGCCTTTCATGGCATCTTCGCCACGGTAAGCTTTGTTAATTAAGGCTGTCAGTTCGGTTACATCGGCTACGGTGGCCCTTTCAATTTGTATAGTGCTCATATAAAACGGCGCAAAGTTAATCATTCGATTAACCTTTTTATTATCCCCATAAAAAACACACCCGTTTATGCCAATAATTTACTTTCAAACAACATGTTAATATTTTAACAACTCCAGGCGGGTTATTTTTTCGTACTTTGACATGTAAACCGCCTGTCACAAAAATAGCACGGCATTATCAACATAACATTAATAATTGCATATTGCACCATGCCTGCAGCCAAGCTTCCATTTCGTAAACAAATTGCCTATGCTGCCGGCATGATGGGTTGGAGCATTATGTGGAACATCATTATTGTGATGCTGCCTTATTTTTATCTTCCACCTTCAAACTCGGGGCTTATTCCCTTAATGCCGCAATTACTGGTATTTGGTTTGTTTAACATTATGAGCATCATTATGGCTTCGGGCAGGTTTGTTGATGCTATTTTCGACCCGTTCATCGCTTCGCTGAGCGATAAGAGCACCAACCCCAAAGGGCGCCGTTTACCCATCATGAAATGGGTGATATTGCCCACCATTATATTTTGCAGCCTTACCTTTTACCCGTTGACCATGGCCGAAAGTGTGCACAACGCATATTGGCTAATGTTTACATTGATCGGTTTTTTTATGGCGGCTACCGCTTACATTATACCGTACAACGCTTTATTGCCAGAATTGACAGAAACAGGGCCTGAAAAGGTAAAACTATCCTCATTTCAGCAGGTTGGTTTTGTGCTGGGGATGATCATGTCGGCACTGGTAAATAATTTTGCCGACCTTGTCCAGCATTCGTTCCATGTACCCAACCGCAACAACGCCCTGCAATATACCATTTGGGGACTTTGCTTATTAGCAGGCATTATAATGCTGATACCTGTGCTTTTCATCAACGAAAAAAAATATTCCAGCAGCAAGCCATCGCACCTGCCTTTGCTTGAGGCTGTCACCAAAACGTTTAAAAACCGTAATTTTAAATACTACCTCATTTCCGATTTCTCGTTCTATATGGCACTCAGCATCATATCGAGCGGGCTGCTGTATTTTGTAACGGTGTTGCTGGGCTTACCCCAATCGCAAGGCGGGTTGTTTGTAGGTATTATGGTTGTGGTATCGGTCATGTTTTACCCGCTCGTTAATCTCATTACTGCGCGGTTTGGTAAAAAACCTTTGGTGATAACCTCCTTCGGCATATTGGCGTTGATATTTGTCACCATTTATTTTTTGGGTAAGATGCCATTTTCGGCGCATGCGCAAATATATACCATGGTTATTTGCGCGGCATTTCCATTAGCCGCGCTGGGCATTTTACCCAACGCCATTTTAGCCGAAATTGCGCAACAGGATGCCGAAAAAACAGGCGAAAACCACGAGGGGATGTTTTTCGCGGTAAAATACCTGTTTGTAAAACTCGGCCAAACTATAGGTGGCGCATTATTTATTTTTCTGACGGTGTATGGCAAAGACCCCGGCCACGATTATGGCCTGCGCCTAAACGGTATTTGCGGGTTTGTTTTATGCCTGCTGGCGATGCTGTTCTTTAGCCGCTTCCGCGAGAAAAGACCGAGGAAAAAGGTAAAACTTGTTGAGGTGAAGTAACGTTGGGCAATGTCTGTTGAATTACCAATATTTGGTTATGCGCGAAATTGCTTCCTGCTTCTCACTCTTACCACTCCGTATTATTAGGCCGGGTATAAACCAGGTGCATCACATTAATATTACGCATGGCAAAAGCAGCTTCGCAATAGCACAGGTAATAGTTCCACTTGCGGATAAAGGTATCATCAAACCCCAACTTTTTAGCTTTAGCAAGGTTGGCGTTAAATTGTTCAAACCATAGTTTAAGGGTAGTTGCGTAGTGCAGGCCAAGGTCTTTCAGGTCAACCATGGTCAGGTCGCTGGTGCGGTTAATGGCGGCGTTTATGGCCGCTACCGATGGCAGCAACGAGCCGGGGAAAATATGTTTTTGTATCCAGTCTACTCCTTTTTTGAGGCTCTCGTAACGCGAATCGGGACTGGTGATCACCTGTATGGCCAGTATGCCATCCTTTTTTAACAGCGTGCCCACCTGGCGAAAGTAGGTATCCAAAAATTTATCGCCAACGGCCTCTAACATCTCAACCGATACCACTTTATCATAAATGCCATCCAGTTCGCGGTAATCTTTTAACAATATCTCCACCCTATCATCCAGGCCTTCCGCTTCTACACGTTCGCGTGCCAGTTTCAATTGTTCTTCGCTTATGGTGAGCGAGGTTACTTTGCAGCCATAGTTTTTTGCCATATAAATGGCGTTGCCGCCCCATCCGCTGCCTATCTCCAAAACATGGTCGGATGCTTTCAGGCGCAATTGTTTACATAAACGCTCGTATTTTGCGTATTGCGCGTCCTCCAGGCTAATGCCCTCCTTGTAAAAGTAGGCGCTGCTATAGGTCATGGTGGGGTCTAAAAAACTGGCGAAAAAATCATTGTTCAAGTCGTAATGTTCTGATATGTTTTTTCGGGAGCCTTTCAGCGTATTTTGGCGCTTAAAATGCGTTATCTTATTAAAAACCTTTAAAATATTTAACGCTGCCGACTGCATTTTACTACCCGACACGCTTGGCGCGTTCTCAATATTAAGCAGCACCCATTTTATAACGTTGGTTATGTTATCAGTATCCCACAAGCCATCCACGTAAGCCTCGCCAAAACCGATATCGCCAAATAAAATGCAGCGTTTGTAAAACTCCTCGTCTTTAACGGTTATGCTGGCCGTTAAACCCTTGCCATCGCCAATGGCTATGGTTTCGCCGTCGTGCAGGGTAAGGCGTAGTAAGCCTTTATCCATTCGCGACAAAAACTTTAAAACAATATCTTGATAAAAACCACTTGTTTTAACTAAAGCAATAGCGTTAGACATAATTTGTTAGGCGTTAATTTGGTTTATTTACGAGCCGTAGCCGTAAAAAGATTTATTAAAGATATTTATTTACTTTGATACGGGCGGTAAACCGCACGTTGTAAGTCCATATTATCATTCTTTTTATGGTAGGGCAGCTTTTTTAGCCATAATTTAAAAGCCTGCCAGTGTATCAGGCTAATCACTTTTAGCGTGATGAACGGGAAGCTTAAAAAATACAGCAGCAGGTTTGCATCGGTCAGGGGCTTCCTCTCACCGCTAAGGGTGCTGATAAAAAAACGTTTACCCATCTTATCGTAGTCATCAATCTTCAGTTGCAGTTTTTGGCCGGGCTCATGCAGGTCAAAATCAAAATTGGTATCCATATCAATAAAAGGCGATACGTAAAAGTATTTTTCGGTATTGAGCCTGAACCGCTCTCCCGTCTTTGTATCCGCACCTAAAAAATAAGGTTTCATTTCGCGAAAGGTGTTGCAAACTTCTACAACCGAGCAGATCAGGTTATCCTCAACATCATAACAAAAATAAAACGACACCGGGTTAAACTGGTACCCCAGTGTGCACAGGTTGGTGAGCACCATAATGCGCCCAATGTTTACCTCCACACCATTCAATTGCAGGTAATCCATAATATGTTGGCGGGTATTTTTGGTAGTATCGGGGTTGCCGGCCGGTAATTGCAAATGGTCTTTATCCCTAAAATTAAACATGTTAAACCTGTTGCGGCTCATCAGTTTAAGCTTTTTATGCAGCAGGTCAACCTCGTCCAGGTCAAGGTAAAACATAAACACGTTGTAATTAAAGCTGTGCACTTTGGGTGCAAGCCGGCTGTGCATTACTTTGGCTTTATACAAACACGAATTGACCTGCATTTTTTGTTTATATGGGGATTTATGTAAGATAGCTACTTTTATGCAGATACGGAAATTGCACTATAGCGGATGTAGCTAATTTAATGCAGCGTATTACAATTGCTTTATAATAATATTATATTTAGACATTTACAGCTAATGTATATGAATACCGAAGATCTAACGGCCCACGATGCCGCCACCGCCCTTAAAGAATTACTTCCGCAGCTAAGTGCTGATATTTTAGCCCCAGGTGATTTTCATGAGCGGCTTGCCCCTGCTATCACACAATACTCAAAACTGTTATTTACGGCTACCGGCATATTGGCAAATGAGCCTGCTGCAAACGAACATGTAATGACGCCATACGGTAAAGCTATTTGTACGTTATGGGCCGGTTTGTGTACCGGTCAGCTCTTGCGTACCCAACGTTTTTGCCGCGGGTTGAAAAAGGCAGTTGCAGATAAATTGACGCAAGATCCCGGCCGCGCTGTACACGTAGTTTATGCGGGAACAGGCCCGTTTGCCACCCTGGCCTTACCTGTGATGACGCAGTTTGAACCCACACAATTACAGTTTACTTTGCTGGAGATCAACGATCAAAGTTATTCTATTGTAAAAGGCTTACTGGCCGGATTGGGGCTTGAAAAATACGTACGACGGACTGAACTATGCGATGCTACCCAATGGCAGGCGCCTGACGAACCTGTTGACATTGTAATAAGCGAAACCATGAACAAAGCGCTGATAAAAGAGCCGCAGGTTTATATAATGCTCAACATGGCCAAACAACTGCCCGCTACCGTGACCTATATACCTGCCGAAATAAAAGTTAACATAGCGCATGTCAGGAATTACCATAATGCACCTGTTACGCTCGCGCCGCTATGTAACTTTGACCGGCAATGTTATTTGGAAATTGTACAGCGCTCGGCCGGCAAGCCCGATTGGGTGTTTGAGCCTGTCACATACAACTACACTCCGGTTGCTGACCAGACCCTTGTTTATGCAACCGATATTACAGTTTATGGCGATGAAATGTTAGGTTACAATGAGAGCTCGCTTAACTTCACGCACAAGATACAAGGCCCTTTGCCCCAACACCCTGCGTTGCTGCAATTTAAATATGGCCTCAACCCATTGCCGGGCTTTGTTTGCACCGTTTTGCAGGGTGATGCTGTATTAGCCTGATAATTTATCCGCATATTTTTGCTCAACAAAACACGCTTTGCTATTTTTACAGCGTTGATGTATTAAAGTCAATATCCTAAAAAATGAATGTCCGCCTGTTATTTACCTCCGCTTTATTGTTAGCTTCAATTACAATTTCACTTGCACAGGTCAGCGTGCCTAAAGTGGTACAACTCGACCTGATGCAGCGCTACCCTGCCGCTAAAAATGTAACCTGGAAACGCCAGTTAAGAAATTACGCCGCCATGTGGAACGATAAGATAAGCGGGCAAACCACGGCCGTGTTTACACCGGGTGGCGCGCTGGTGGCGGTTTTTACACCTGCACCGGCACAATTCTTACCATCGGCCATAGCGGCCTATGTTAAAGCTACTTACAAAACTTCCATATCATCGGCCCAGAAAAAAACAACGGCCATAGGCAAGCAGTTTTACGTGGTGACCACCAAAACCGGCAAAGCTTTGGTGTTTGACCAGGATGGCAAACAGGTTGGTAAATAAGCCTTGTTTAAACTCTTTTGCTAATTATTCTTAAGGCCGATCTGGCGGTTGGTGTAATCGGTCAGTATCTCGTTACTGATAAAAAAGTCGATGCTGAATATCGTACGGTAATCGCCCGTAACGTTCGGGTTTTCTATTGATGTTAAATTGGCTGTACTTGTAGTTGTATAGCTATAGGTAAATCCTTTGGTTGTAGTAAGCGTAACCTTTGTGCTGGCGGGCAACGCGCCTATTCCTGTGGCAGTTTTATCCTCAATAATGGTTACCGATGGCGTACCGGTATCAAACAACACCTGTGCCGATACGCTTTGTGTGCCATAGGTAATAGTAGCCGGTATATTTGCCGAGTACCCGCCTTGAGTAGCAGCTGTAAAAGGGTGCATGATAAACCCCGCCGAAGTCAAGTCAGAATTAACGAGGCCAATGGTAAGCAAACCGCCTACTGCGGTACCTGTTGTACTAAAATTGCCGGCACTTAAAGTAGCCAGTTTAAACCCGCTTGTTTGCCCGGTACCCATGGTAAAATAACTGAGTGGACTGGCAATTAAACTGCTGGCATAGCTGGTACCCGGTCCAACACCAAATATATCGGCCGAGTGTGCCGTGGCCTGCACCCCGGTATTGGTATTAACTACTTTGTAATACATAAAAAATGGTATCCTTTTGGTGGTGATGCTGCCATTCTGATCGCCGATGGTAACCGGGGCATAAGCCAGGTTACCATACTCCTTTGTTGTGCTGGTAGCATCGCCATAGCTCATTACCGATGTTTGCGAAGTAATGGTTATGCCATTAACGTTGACCGAGTCGCCGGTGAACTGTATGCCCGAACTTGTGATCATGGAGGCGGGTATCAGGCCGCTGGCGTCCATGGTCATCCCGGTCGAGCCGGTATCAAACACACTGTAGTAATTTACAGCCTGGGTGCCTATTTGGGTGATGGGGATAAATATGCGTTTGTATTGACCCGATGAATATTCTACCAGGCTCAGGGTAGCCAACGGACTTGCATTAACCGTTTGTGATGCCGATACAGGTTGTACGGTTTCGGTCTTTTTACACGCAACGGCTAATACGGCGAGGGTAATACCAAGCAGGGCATATACTTGTTTTTTCATATACAATAATTAAAAATCAATAGGGGCAACCCATCCCTAACCATTCGAAAAAAAAGAAATATTTTGGAAAAGGTTTGATTGATAAACGGTAATGGCCGATCAATTATTATGAGTTATGTGATATTATCTGGTGCGGTTGCTTACTATATAAAAATTACCAACTATGCGGCAAATAATTTAATTTAGTGATACCTAACCTATCAAAAACAATGTTATCAGCCACTAACCCTTTACAAATAACCGCCAGCCCCGTACAAGTAACTGTACCGGCCCAGGGTGCCGATCAGCAAACTGTGTTATGCCCGCTGGATATTAATGTGCTTAACACTGGCACGGCAACCTTATCCATTGCACAGGTAAGCATAACATTGCCCACAACATTTAATGTGCTCACCATTACTCCGCAAGCCGGGCAGCCCAATTTATGGTATTTTAATGCCAGCAGCATTGCTGTAATGGAGTTTGATGCGATGCCTGCGTCATCTTCATCTGTGGCCCTCGAACAAAATGCGAGTTTCGATTTTATATTAAACACCGCTGTGTTGTACCAGCAGGCGGGTACCCTCAGCATTGCCGTACTGGTGTTGTTTGCCGATGGGAGCACATATTCGCAAAATGTTAATGTACCTATGGTTACGGCCACTACCAGTATCAGTAGCTTTAGCGCCAACCCTGCCGGCATTAACCCTGGCCAAACTTCGATATTAAAATGGCAAACCACAGGTAATATTGATTATTGCCTGCTATCGCCTCCGACGGGCTTGCCGCACCAGCCTGCCAGTGGAAACTATGAGGTTAACCCGGAGTACACTGAGTCGTACACCTTAACTGCATTCGGCACAGGTTTGGTACTGAGCGCGCAAGTAACCGTACAGGTTGATCGCCCAAACGGCGGAATAGCAGGCACCAACGGCCAAACCAGTGTGGATTACGGCGAAATGATAAGCCTGACATGGAGCTGCAACGAAGACTTTACCTCGGCCATCAAAATAACCTGCGACGACCCCGCCATTGTAATACCAACAAGCCTGGCTAAGAATGGTGTGGCGCCATTTGGCCCGGTTACCAACGAAACCAATTTTGAACTGACGCTTACCGGGCTTGACCCAGACACTATTGTGCAAACTTCCACAACTATTACTGTTAACGCACCCGCGTTTACTAAACTTGAAGCAAACCCCAATAAGGATTACTGGGTTAAAGATGCCGTTACCCTTACCTGGCAAACCACCAGCACCAATACGGTGAGCTTTAGTCCTGAAATACCAGGTGCGCCAAACACGCCGTCGGGCAGTGTAATTGTATATCCCGAAAATGATATTACGTACACCCTTACCGCAACAGGCGGTGCCGATAACAACCACCCGCCCATGCAGACAACCCAAACAATAACATTAAACCCCATACAGGTACAGATATTCAATTTTGATACAGTCCCCTCACCGATACTCCCCGCAAACGGCGATACCAACCAATGCGAACTATCGTGGGTTACCATAGCACAGGTGGTGAATATTGACCATGGCATCGGTTCGGTACATGACAGCGGTACAACCGCATACATTAACAACCCTGTGAACGGAACGGTTTACACCCTTACGGCAGGTACTAACCAAAACCCGGCATTACTAACTAAAACCGCTACAGTTGCCAATGGCTACGGGCCATTTAACATAACCGGGATGACAACCGATGGCCTGGGCAACTCGCACATCACCATCCAAAACCCGCAATGGGAACTGTTCCCTGAGGGCTGTTATTATTATGTGGCTCTTACCGGGCTCACCAGCTTGAACACCGACCCACATACAACCGTGTACGCCTCGTTCCCCGATTTTATATCTCTATATCAACTGGAATGGGACAACCCATCGCAGCCAACCGGCACCATGACGGTGATAAGCGTTACGTATCAATAGTATAATTTACGATATTAGTCCGATGGAGAACAAAGTCCAGTTTCCGCGCATATACCTGTACCGCCGCATTGTGCAGGCCAAGCTATTTATCGACGGGCATTACCACCAGAACATCGACCTGGATAATATCGCCGGTGAGGCTTATTTCTCCAAATTCCATTTTATCCGGGTGTTCAAAACCACGTATGGCAAAACGCCGCACCAGTACCTCATCTCCGTAAGGGTAGCCAATGCCCGGCTGTTACTACAAAAGGGCGTCACGGTTAACCAGGTTTGCTACGCGGTAGGTTTTGATAGCATCAGTTCGTTTTCGGCTTTGTTTAAGCGTTTATCGGGCCTTGCGCCATCGGTTTATCAGCAGCGGGAGCTAAAGCGTCAAGCCGAAATGCTCAGCGCACCGCAAAAGTTTATCCCCAATTGCTTTGCCGAGCAAAATGGCTGGCTTCAAAAAGCGCAATTTTCGATAAGCGAACCTTGATAATATAGCCCAACTTTGGTTCATCAAAAAACAAACAAAATGATAACCAAACTAAACCACGTAAGTATCTTTGTGTTAGACCAGGATAGCGCCTTTGATTTTTATGTAAATAAATTAGGTTTTAAAGTACATACCGACGCGGCCATGGGGCCAGGTATGCGCTGGCTAACCGTGACCCCGCCCGAACAGCCCGACCTGGAGATAACGCTGATGGCCATAACCGAAGGCATGATGTTTAAAAAAGAGGCCGCCGAAGCCATGCGCGACCTGGTGGCCAAAGGCACCTTTGGCTTTGGCGTTTTTGAGTGCAACGACCTGCTGGCCACTTACGAAGAACTGAAAGCCAAAGGTGTTACGTTTAAAAAAGCACCTACCAAAGAGTTTTACGGTTTTGAGGCCTTGTTTATGGACGACTCCGGCAACTGGTTCTCCCTCGGCGAAAAAGCCAAATAGCTATTATCTGGATATGATATGCAAAATATTTATTATCTTGCATATCATATCCTTACCTTATGAAAAAGTACATCGCGTACTGTAATTACCGAAAAGGCGTTTTGGCCCTGCTGCTTATGGCTTGTCTGTCGCTTTCATCTTGCTTCAAGCCCAAATTTACCGACGACCCTGCCAGCACCCTGCCCCCTATTACTACCGAAGGTAAAAACACCTTTGGCTTTAACCTGGACGGCACTTTGTGGGTCCCTGCAGGGCATACCCTAAGCCTGTCGAAAATTTTATGCGTTAGCTACAACGGCACTGGCTTAAGCATTACCATAAAACGTGATAATGGCAACAGCACCAATACGCTTCAGTACGATGGCTTTAGCTTTGGTATCCAAAACTTAACCGCGGGCGGCGTAGGCACCTATAACATGACCGACCCCAATATTTACGTCCATACCGTTTCGGTGGATATATGGAGCGAGCAGGCTCCCAGCGGCAGCGCTCTTGTGCAATACGCTACTGTAAGCGGTACCGTAACCATCTCCAGGTTTGATGTTGCCGCCAACGTGGTTTCGGGCACGTTTGCAATGGACGTAAAAAACCTGAGCACCGGTGTGATCCGCCACATAACCGATGGCCGCTTTGATGTACAGTTGAATTATTGCCAATAATGCTGGTAAAGCGCCTTTTAAAATAAAAGGTTAATTTAGCGGCACGATGAGTATTAAATCAACTACGCTAAAAGAAATAGCCAAACAGCTTAATATTTCAAAGTCCACGGTTTCAAGGGCGCTAAATGACGATTACTCCGTTTCGGCAAAAACCAAACAATTGGTGCTCGATTGTGCCCGTCAGCTCAACTACACCCCAAACTTTGCCGCCAAAAGTTTAAAGAACGGCAAAAGCAACGTTATCGGCATTATTGCCAACACTATCGATAATAACTTTATTGCCAAACTGCTTAGCGGGGTCGAATTGGTGGCCTATCAGCACGGTTATAACGTGGTGATCTGTCAGAACCGCGAGTCGTACGACCTGGAACTGAGCAACCTCAACTACCTGGCAGCCAAATCGGTCGATGGCCTGCTGGTGTCGCTATCTTCCGAAACTACCGGCATCGCACATTTTACAGATTTACAGCAAAAAGGCCTGCCCATGGTGTTTTTTGATCGTGTACCCGATAACGCCGACATACACAAAGTAGAGGCCAACAACTTTAAAGCCAGTTACGAGGCTACAACCTACCTCATTAAACAAGGCCATACCCGCATTGCGCAAATCACCAGCAACCCATCGGTATCCATTACCAAACAACGATTGGCCGGCTATCACCAGGCTTTGCGCGACCATGACTTGCCCTATGATGAACAATACGTACAATATTGCCTGCACGGTGGTTTTGATATGGACGAGGTTGAACAGGTAATGAATACCCTGCTTAAAGCCGACAAGCCGCCACAAGCCATCATCGCCGCATCCGACAGGATAACCACCAACTGCATCACATTGCTTTATAAGCTTAATTACCAGATACCGCAGGATATTGCCTTGCTGGGTTTTTCCAACAACGACCTCATCAACGTACTATCGCCGCAGATACCCATCATTGAGTTGCCCGCTTTTGAGATGGGCGTTGCCGCTGCCGAACTGCTGATGCGGAGCATCAAAAAAGGCGCTCTGCCTTTCGAGTTTCAGTCGCTGGATGCGCGGCTGATCGTGAAGTAATGTTCATTACCATTTTCGCAATCAAAAATCAAAACCCATGGGTATTCATGGGTATTTTTTTATTAGTTATTGCATCTCAATTATCAAATTTGCAATTGCTTAAGCTTCGCGCTTTTTAAATATACGCATTTTTTTGTGTAAATGCAATAGGTTTTATACCGTTTAAAATATCGGCTCAATAGCTATCTGCGTGGCATTCACCAAAGTACCTATGGCAGCGCGGCCACTGTTAAAGCTTAACGGCTAATTACATCTTCATACCGCCCATCGGCGCTTTGCCCAATACATCAAGGGCGGCCCTGAAACCCTGCGCCAGATCTGTTGCTTTGCCGCTGCCATAATAGTGCAGGAAGATCATGTGCGGCTCGTCGCCCAGCATGTGGCTGTGTATAGCCACTACCTCCAGGTTATGCGCCCTTAACGTTTTGATCACCGTGTTTACTTCGGTTTGCAACATGGCTATGTCGCCCGCGATATGCGCGTCATCCTGTTTCCCCGCAAAGGATGCCCAGGTATTCAGACCGATATTGGTGGTCATATCTACACCCATTACGGTCACTTTAAGGTCGCTGCGGCCGATGGTATATTTATAGGTTGGCCCGTTAACCGTACCGGTGGCCTTAACTATAGCGTCCAGGGCGGGCAGGTCAAAGTTTTCTTTGCCGGTAATGCCAGGCAGTGCTGACGGTGCAGGTTGATTGGCCGGGAATATTTTGCTATCGCGAATGGCGTTGGCGTATTTTTTTGCCAGGTCGGCTATGGTCCCCATCCCATGTATGTGCATGTAAAAAATGCGGGGCTCCTCGTAAAAAAAGTGGTTATGAATAGCTCCTATTTCGAGGCCATTGGCCTGGACGGCCGAAATCAGGGGGTTAACTTCTTCCATCTGCAAAACCGTGTCGCTCATTACCATTGCCGATTTACCATCCATGGTTTTTTTGAACGAAACCCAGCCCCCAAAACCGAAAGGAATTGGCACAGCCTCGCCTTTGATCTTCATTTTCAGGTCATTACGGGGCAGCGCGGTAGTATAAACCTGTTCGGCATCCTTGTAGCTGCCCTTTTTGCCCAAAGCTGCATCAATGGCCGCTATTTCGTCGGCTGTAATAGCCGGGGTTGTACCAATTGATAACTTTGGGGCCGCCTGTATATGTGTTGATGGCAATAATAGCGAAGTCCCTAATACTGCGGTAGCCTGTAAGGCTTGCCTGCGGCTTAATTTTCCCGTTTCCATATGCTGATCTTTATTGGCCTATTTTTAAACATAAACCTGTGTAGCTATCCCCTGCCGGTGCTATCACATCGAACACAAGTTAGTAACAATTATATTATCAGTCCAAATAAATATCGTGATACCTTAATACCTTGAACCGGCCAATAAAAAACCTTATATGTACATCCGAAGGCTTTTACCCCATCGAATGAAAAGCTACCCGGTTACCCTCGGTATCAATAAAACGAGCCGTAAAGCCATTAGGGCCAATGGAGGTTTTGGGTACAATTACCTTGCCGCCCGCGGCTTCTACCTTAGCTAACGGTACGTTAAGGTCGGCACCACCGTTCAGGTAGATCAGCGCGCCCTGTTGGGTAGGCTCATAACCTTCTTCTTCGAGCAGACCGCCGCCTATCTCGCCGTTTTGCATATCAGCCGGGAACATGGCATACTTGGTATCCGGAAAAGGCAGGATCATTTCTATCCCCAATACCGCTTCGTAAAAGGCCTTGGCCCGCAGGAAATTTTTGGCTGGAATTTCGAACCAGTTAATTGCACTTGCCATAATTGATAATTTTAAGTTGATTAATTGTCAGATCAAATATACAACCGGGCTTCTGCCCACAGCGCCCCATTGGCTACAAAAACTTCAGCCTGCCATAAGGTGATAAAGCGGCTATCCCGGCAACCAGCGAGAACGCAGCCGCAAACGGGAAAAAATAGATCAGCTCCATAATTCCCAGGAAGATTAAAAACAGTCCCACCAAAACTATGATCCGCTTTACCGGTTCAATGGATAGCATCCATAACAGTATGCCGACCGTCAAAAACACTCCTATCATGATAAAGCCGTAGCCCTCGTAAAAGGAAGCAAGCGTTAACGAACGGCCCATGAAATTGAAATGCTCGTTTTGCATACCGGTAATAACGGCAGCTACCCGGGCATCCGGGGCTTTTTTCCAACCCAGCGCGCCCATGGTGTGGCCCGCGGTATGCAGCAGCGTTAGCACCGCTGCAATACGCAATAGTAATTTTGGTTTCATTGTTCTGCTATGTTTTTGTATAAATCCAGTATCATCCCCCAGCCCCTGTCCATGCTCTCTACAGTTTTACCGCTGCCTAATTTGTGCATGTCTTTATGCTCAAATTTCACGCGGGTGGTTTTTGGCCCTTCGGCAATAAACTCCGCTATTACTTCGGTAACCAGTCCAGGGTCGCATTTAAAATCCCCGTTGATCTGCCATACCAGTACAAACAGATCGTAAGGTTGATATTTGAGCACGTAGCCTATATCGGCCTCCTGCCCATCGATATGTTTAGAATACCAGCGGCCGTTCAATACCGGCTCTACTACCATTTCCGTCATTTCGGCACTGCCAATGTGGTGTGTACGGGGCCACCACAGGTCCATTTTTTCGGTGAATACCGTAAAGGCCGTTTGCTGCGAGGCTTCAACAACAAAATCCTTTTTTATCGAGTTTAAATTTATGGTTTGCATTATTTCTGTTTTTCGGTTTGTTCTGCCAGGTTTTTAAAATTATTGAGCGCCTCATCCCAAAACTTGTCCAGGTAATTGCGCATGACCAGGATGCCTTCGCGGTCCAATGCGTAAATATTTCTATTCCCTTCGGTGCTCAGGGTTATCAGCTTCGCTTCTTTCAACACCTTTAAATGTTGCGATACGGCAGGGCGGCTAACGGGCAGGCCGTCTGCAATATCTACCACCGCCAGCGGCTTGTGCTGCAATTTTTCGAAGATCGCCCGTCGGGTTGGGTCACCAAGGGCATAAAAGGCGTTATTACTTGCGCTCATATTAATTACGTGGTAAGTATTAACTTACCGTAAGCACAAACTTACTAACTATTTTGATACCTGCAAGTTTTTTTGAAAATATTTTGAACTACGCCGCTTATATTTGTTTACCCTTAAAACAATCACCATGCGCGCCCAGATTACCACTTTTTTGCTTTTTAACACCGAAGCCGAGGCAGCGGCCCGTTTTTATGTATCGGTTTTTAACGGTAAACTTTTAAAAGTTACTACTTACCCCGCAGGTACGCCAATGCCCCCCGACGCGGTAATGACAGCCACCTTCGAAATTTTTGGTATGACCCTGGTGGCCCTCAACTGGGGACAACCGGCCAATTATACTGAAGCCGTTTCGTTTGCTATTGAGCCCGAAACCCAGGAGGAAACTGATCACTATTGGAATGCTCTGTTAGCCGATGGTGGTCAGGAGATACAATGCGGCTGGCTCAAAGATAAGTTCGGGGTGACGTGGCAGGTAGCGCCCGAGGCTCTGCCCCGCCTGATGGGCGACGCAGACCCTAAAAAAGCATCGGCCGTAATGATGGCGATGATGAAGATGAAAAAGATCATCATCAAGGACCTGGAAGAAGCATACCGTAGTGCCTGAAGTTGCTTTTTAGTTGATAAGCTATAAAAGCTACTCAAAGCCGACCATTTGCTGCTTTCTTTTTATACTCGCTGGGCAATACACCCATAATTTCTTTAAACCTGTGCGAAAAATATTTTGTATCGTTAATTCCGATCATGTGAGATATCTCTTTTATAGAGTATTGGTTGGTATTGATAAGTTCGGCTGCGTGTTGGAATTTAATTACACGCATATATTCAATAGGGCTTAAACCGGTTAAACTTTTAAGTTTTTTTACAAAAACCGACCGGCTCATCGGCATGATCGAGATCAAATGGTCTACTGTGAAATTTTGATTGCTTATATTCTTCTCAATTTCGGTTTTTATTGTAGTTATAAACTGCTGGTTCAGGTCGTTGTTTTTGGGTTGTTGCACAACATCCACCGGCCTGTGCACAGGGGCTTTTTCTTTGATATGCAGGTATAGTTTTTTGCGTTGTTCTAAAATGGTTTTTATCCGCGATTGCAGGAGTTTGGCACTAAAGGGTTTGGTAATATAGGCATCGGCGCCCAGGTCATACGCCGATATTTCGGTGTCACGGTCAATCTTGGCCGTAAGGAAGATCAAGGGTATGTGGCTAATTGGCGGCTGTTCCCTAATCTTCCTCAAAAGTTCAATTCCACTCATTTGGGGCATCATAATATCACTTATTATGAAATCAGGTACTTCGGTTAGCGCAATCTCCAAAGCCTTTTGCCCGTTAGATGCTTCAAACAAACGGTATTTATTGATAAGTAAACCGGCAATATATTTCCTCAGGTCATCATCATCCTCAACAAGTAATATCGAGTTAAGTGTAGTTGTATCTGCCGTTTCGGCAGCGGGTTTTCCATTACTTCTTTTTTCGTCAAATTCGGGGGTGGCAGGGTTTGTAATAACTACATTTTCGGCGTTTTTAAAATGGGCTGTACCTTTTAAAAAGAATACCGTAAAAACACTTCCTTTATTTTCGGTACTCTCAACCGTAATTGTGGCCCCATGCCTTTCAATAATTTCTTTCACGATGGACAGACCAATACCGGTACTTGGTTTGTTTTTATCCGAGTGATAGGAAACAAAACGCTTAAACAGTTTTTGGACAATTTCTGCAGGCATACCGGCACCGGTATCAGTTACCTGCACCGCGATCTTTTCGTCCTCTGTAAAAATATTAACACTTATATAGCCCCCTGTTGGGGTATGTTTAAACGCGTTCGACAAAAGGTTATACATCATCTTATCAATGCCGTCCCTGTCTACAAAAATGCTTTCACCGTTTGTTTCGTCATTAATAGTAAAACTAATGCCGGCTGTTTTTGCGGCTTTCAAAAAGTCATTGGCTATACTGGTTACAAACGGGCCGATCTTGGTTTCCTGAATAGTGAGCAACTGGTGCTGCATCTTCCTGAAATCCAATATCTGGTTTACCAGGCGAAGCATTCGTTTAGCGTTTTTTAATACCAGTTGCAGCTGTTGAGTTACGTTATCGCTAACCTTTTCTAACTCAAGTATGTTTTCGACAGGCGTTACGATCATCGTAAGCGGCGTCCTGATCTCGTGTGAGATATCCGTAAAGAATATTGATTTCATTTCGGTTTGCTCGTGTTCTAAAGCAAGCCTGTCTTTTAACCTGAAAAAAATGATCACCGAGCGGGCTATAAAAATAACCAGGCCAAGCGCTGTAATAATATATAAAGCCAGCGCCCAGCCGGTTTGCCAAAACGCGGGTACAATGGTAATGGCCAATGTGTGTTCATTATCAAGCCAAAGCCCCCGGCTGTTAGTTGATTTGACATGAAAAACATACCTACCAGGCGATAGGTTAATATATTTGGCGCTTTTTTCTTTGGTTTCCACCCAGTCGCTGTCAACACTGTCAAGTTTATACGCGTACCTGATCTGCCTTGTGGCGGTAAAATCTAAAGCTGCATACTCAAGGGTTACAAAGTTTTGTTTGTGATCAAGTTTAAGTTCCTTCAAATCGTCGATATGTTGTGTAAGCGGCGAAGCGTAACCTATCGGCACATCCCGGTTAGCCAGCTGCAGGCCGGTTATGGCCATATACGGTTTAAAACTATCGGTATTGATCTCTCCGGTGTTAATTGTGATAAAACCACCGGTGGTTCCAAGTACAATGTTACCCGAGCTTGCGCTAATGTCTCCGCCTTCAGAAAAATTTTCCCCCTTTAATTGCTTGCTGATATCGTAATAGTTCTCAAATTTTTTGTTGCCGGGGTTAAACCGCATCAGGTTTGATTCGCTGACAATCCATAGCTGCTTTTGGGCGTCTTCTTTTATTTGTAGCACCAGGTTAGATATCAGGCCATTATCAGTAGAGTATTTCAGAAAACTTTTAGGAAAACCGGCTGCATCCCTGTCAATAACTTTATTTATACCACCACCAAAAGTGGCAACATAAATATCATTGCTGGTAGTTATACAGATATCATAAACATCGCTGGCGCCTAAGCCCACACTTTTTGAACTTTGTGTATAATATTTAAACCCGGCAAGCCCGTTTTCGGCGGCATCAGCTGGTAAAACCAGAAGCCCCCGCGTTGTACCTACGTATAATTTACCCAACTTATCTTCGGCTATGCTGCGTACATGATAGGCCTGTTTAATTGGATAGGTTTTAAATTGATTTTTAAAATTATAGAAGCGGCCGTCGGTGTAACGGTCAACCAGGTTTAGCCCGCCGCCGTAAGTTCCGGCCCATATTCTGTTTCGGCTATCTGCATAAATGCGGTAAACACGGTTATCGCTAAGGCTATAAGGGTTGGTTTTATTATTGATATAATGCGTTATCTTATATTTTTTTCCTGTACCGTCGGGTACAAGCTTAAAAATGCCCCTGCCTTTCGTCCCTATCCAAATATTGCCTTCCGCATCTTGTATCATAGAATAAGCCATCCCGCCCAGTGGCTTGCCATAACCTATTGATCCATCTTCGGTAAGCCAGCCAATGTTTGTAAGGTCAGGCAAATAAAGTTTTATCTTTTCGTTTTTGGTAGCTACCCACAAACGGTGATAGTTATCCTCCATAATGCTGCGCACATTATTGATACTGTCGGGGTTAATATTTGCAAATTTGTAGGCGGCATTGCTAAATGTAATTTTTGCCATACCCTGCGCACGTGTGCTCGCCCATAAATTTCCCTGTTTGTCCGAAAAACCAACATACAGCATCGCAGAGAAATAATTTGTGTTGGGCTGTAACAAGTTACCTACCGGGACAAGCTGATCGGTTTGGGGATCATACGACGCGAACCCTCCCTTGGCAGAGTTTATCCATATACGGTTGTTAACATCCTGCCATATTGAAAACGGAGGCATGTAAAGATTGTTATGCCGCCCTTCAAAGCTGATCTTGTAGGATTTTAGCTTTTGGGTTAACAAGTCAAATTTAAGGATACTGTCAAATTCCGCTTCTATCCAGATATTTAACTTGTAGTCAACAAATACCGATAATATGGCCCTGGATTTTTTATCTGATAAAGCAAACAGGTCAAAAGGGTCTAATGATCGGGTGTTTTTACTATACAAAAAAAAAGCAGGGCCGGATGAACAAATCAATACACGGCCCTCATCGATTTTTTTTAGTATATTAATAGGCGCAATTGTACCCGTGGATAGCAGTCTGAATGTTTTGGTCTGTTTATTAAAAATTTGGATGTTGCCTTTATCCGACCCGAACCAGATCTCGTTACCGACTTCAATTGCCGAAAAAAATGCTGACCCGGCAGTGAAAAAAGCCCCTCCTGGCTGCATGTTGGGCGAAAAAAGATAAATGCCATTATCCGTAAGTATCCATGAGTTTTGTTCCTGATCTTCGTAAACGTTGTTTACCGAATTATTTAACAGCAAATGGTTATCTGTATTAAAAAAGAGTGGTTTAAATACCGAGTCCTTAAAGCAAATACAACCTTTGGTTTCATCAAACAGCCATGTTTTTCCTGATGCAGTAGTTAATACCTTGTGCGGACGGTAAAAACCATGTACCAGCGTTTGCAGATCGTCAAATTTTTCGAGACGGGGGTCAAAGCGGTAGATATCGTTTTCGTGCGATCTTATCCAAATGTAACCATATTTATCCAGGTACATTTTATTCCGCATTAACCTTCTGTTCTCTTTATTCAAATTGTACGAATGGAACGTCGCCCCGTCAAACTTGCTGATGCCATCCCAGTTAGATAGCCACATAAAGCCTTTTTTATCCTGCAGGATGTCCATAACGGTTTTTTGTGGTAAACCATCCTCGGTTCCGTAATGTTCAACATCATATTTTTGCTGCGCAGCCAAATTGGCGGCTATCAGCACAAAAATGGTAAAAGCAAAGGCAAGGCGCTGCATCGTTAGGCTTAATGGTTAACCAAAGGTAAACTTTTAACGCCTTGTACTACGGCTTATGCGCTTTAATCTATATTTTCAAAGGGGGGCATTTTGTTTGATTTGGGTGGTCAAAATGGCGCGTTTCAAACCAAACCCAGTACATTAAAGGTTGCTTGCCCCAACTTACAGTGAGTTATTTGCAGCAGTTTTTGAGGTCTTTGTTCAACTGTATTTTCATATAAACAATTGAAAAACAATATGTTAATAAATTGTTTAGTTGTGATCCATTCTTTTTCACCAGTACATGTTAAATAGATTATACCGAAGAGTAAAAGCCGGTTTTTCCTCTGCATTATCCAAAAACGGAATAAGTTATCATTTTAAACTTAACTATTTAATTATCAAATAGTTATAACAAATCGTGATAAAATAGTACAATGAATAGATAATAGGTGCGAAGATGCCCCCTGCACTGCAATTGATATTTGTTATCAAGGCCGAATTCGAAAAAGGCCCCCAATTATAAACGGATATAACAATAAGGTTACCTGTACATAAGTGTATCAGGTATTGAGCATTAATTTGATTTATCAGGCAAATTGGCGACGCCTTAAAACGGCTCTGAAACCAGTTATGCGCAAACATCAGCGTGTTCAATACGATATTATTAGCCATTGGCTACACCGTTCTTTTAAAGCACACACACAGAAATCATCAAATTAACAACCAATTAATAAAAGACCATGAATTTAACTTTACAAACAAGGATCTTTCTCAGATCACTCATCAGGGCAGCCTCGCCCATGGTTTGCTTGTTACTGTTGCTCTCGGTACAGGCACACGCAAAAAACAGGCATGTTTACAGTAATGCTCATAAAATGCTTATGGGGCAACTGGTATCAATCACCGTAAAGGGTACCGTGGTTGACGAGCAAGGCTCTGCTATCCCCGGTGCTACTGTAAAAGTAAAAAATTCAACCAAAACTGCTGTTACTGATGTAAATGGCGCATTTACACTAACGGCTATGCAAGGTAACGAGGTACTGGTTGTAAGTTTTATAGGATATAAAACCCAGGAAGTAGCAGTGGATAATAAAACGTCCATTAAGGTCATCATGGTCCAAACAACATCTGTATTGGATGAGGTTGTGGTTATTGGCTTTGGTACTCAAAAGAAACGAGATCTTACAGGCTCGGTTGTATCGGTAAAAGCAGAAGATATTACCGCCCGGCCCGGACCGGACCCTATTGAGTCGTTACAGGGCAGGGTTGCTGGTTTAGATATTACCCGCACTTCTGGTCAGGCCGGTGCCGGGGTAAATATTCAGTTGCGCGGTACCAGATCGCTTACGGCCAGCGGTATTCCTTTGTTTATTATTGATGGATTGCCGGGCGACTACTCCACCATCAATGCAAATGATATCGAATCCATCGAGGTATTAAAAGATGCCTCTGCAACGGCCGTGTATGGTTCGTCAGGCGCTAACGGTGTTATCATCATCACAACCAAAAGTGGTAAAGCCGGCAAGATGAAGGTGGATTTCAACACATATTATGGATATAATGGCTGGTCGGTAGTGCCGAAAATGATTACCGGCACCGATTACTTGCAGGCAAAACGCGATGCTTATGGTTACGTGTACGACCCCGTAGCCCTTAAATGGGTAAAAAGTTATGTCAACACTTCGGGGGCTACGGTATCGGCAACATGGCAATCCCCGGCAGACGACCCCACTATTTTTGGGCCTCAAAGATATGCTTTGTACCAATCGGGCCAGTTTGTCGATTGGGCTGGTACCTTGCTGCAAAAAAACCCGGCCACTCAAAACTATAGCTTAGCCGTTTCGGGCGGTACCGAAGACACAAAGGCATATGTATCTTTCAATCTCCAAAATGAGACCGGCCAGTACCGTGGCGATGATTATAAACAATACTCAACCAGTATACGCTTAGATCACAAAGTGAGGTCATGGTTATCGATCGGGGCCAATCTTCAGGCATCGTATGTGGTAGCAAACAAGGCACAGGAAAAATTAGAAAACGCGCTGACGACCGATCCGTTGGTGCTACCTTATAATCCTGACGGGTCGATAAACACCGTTCTGGGTAATAACGTGTACAACCTGCTGCTCGATTACCAACCCGGTGTTTATCAAAACTTAGATAACAACATCAAAACATTTTTTGATCCGTATGTAGAACTTAGGCCTATAAAAGGTTTGACCATTTTATCGCGCGCCGGTGTTCATATGGACTATTCAACCAACTACCGCTTTGATGGCATTGGCTCTGTAGCTTATACTTATACTAATGCCAACATTGCCAAAGCGAGCATTAAACAAAACAGGGACGAATTACTTCAATGGGAAAACATCCTTACCTATAATTTTAAAGTACTAAAGGATAACGAGTTTACATTAACGGCTGCCACATCATATTACTATGATCAGGCCCCTACCTCCCAAATGACCCAAAGTAATATCACCCAAAATAATTTTGAGTGGTACAATTTTAGGGGCGATGTAAACACCACAGCTTTATCAGGTTATAGCATGTGGAAAACAATGGCTTATATAGGCCGTATCAATTACTCCTATAAAGGCAAATACCTCCTCTCGGCTGCTGTACGCCATGATGGTTCATCGGTACTTTACCCAACCAATCAGTGGGATACCTTCCCGGCTATCTCGGGCGGTTGGAGGATATCCGAAGAGAGCTTTATGGCAGGCACTAAAACCTGGCTCGATGATCTTAAACTTCGTGCAAGCTGGGGCATCACAGGTACTGCCAATATTAAGCCATATACTTCCCAGTCAACAGTAGAAGCAGCAAATGCGTCGTTAGGTGCTACAACACAACCTATTTACCGGAATTCATCATTTTTAACCAACTCTAATTTAGGTTGGGAAAAATCAAAGACCACCAATCTTGGCGTTGATGCTTCTGCCTTTAATGGCCGTATTAATCTGACTACGGAGTATTACAACACTGAAACAGACGGTGTAATTTTTTCTGTGCTGCTGCCAACTATTTATGGTACTTATACGCCGGGTGCAAACTATCAAACCAATATCAATATAGCGCAAACCAATAACCAGGGCTTCGAGGTGGCACTAAACACCCATAATATAGTTACTAAAGATTTTGAGTGGTCCACATCTGTCACTTACTCGCGTAACCGGGAAAAGGTCCTTAAAATAACCGACAACACCGACAATGTGGCTAACGGCAGCTATACACTGATGATCGGGCAGCCAGTAAACTCGTTCCGTAACTATAAGATAGATGGTATTTGGCAAATTGGTGAAGAGGCGGATGCAACAGTATTTAATAGTGGTAAAACAAAGCCGGGTGATTTGAAAGTTGATGTTCCGGGAATGGTTCATTTGGCCCCCGGTGTTTATAGTAAACAAGCCGCAAATGGCACAGTTACTTATTACTATAGCAACCTGGCCGCGGCCCAAAAGTTCAATCCCACGCTTACGGCTGCTACTTCGCAATATAGTTACAGCGCAAATGACTTCCAGCCTGTGGGCCATAATAGCCCCGATTGGTCACTTGGTTTCCAAAACCAGTTCAGATATAAGAATTTCGATCTCAGCATATATACTTTTATGCGCTGGGGCCAAACCATTAGTTATGACATGATGGGATGGTATCAGCCTAACGCCTTTGCGATCAACGCAAGCCCTTCCAGAACATTCCCGGCATCATTTAACTACTGGACACCCAACAATCCATCGAACGATTTCCCCTCAATGGACATCACAACTACCACCTCGATGGCTGGTTATACGGGTTTGAATTTTGTTGACGGATCATTCTTTAAGGTTAAAAATATAACACTGGGTTATACCTTGCCAAACAGCATTGGCAAAAGAATATCGATACAAAAGTTGCGCGTGTACGGAACCATTACAAACCCGCTTGTTATAGCAAAAAGCCATTTCTTGAAAGATTACGATCCCGAAATGAATGGCGGTTTCGCTTATCCGTTAACCAAACAACTTGTGTTAGGTTTAGCTGTAACACTTTAAATTATAGATAAAAACAAGGCAAAAAATAAGTCAATATCCATAAAATGATAACTGACAGCTTTAAAGCCAAACCAATAAAAGATACAGACATGAAAAATCAATATTTTAAAAGAACGATCTATAAATACGGAATTTGCCTATTGCTTGCCGCAATAAGCACACAGTCGTGTACAAAATTAGACGAGTTTAACCCGGCTGCTTTATCCGAGCAAAACGTGCTTACCAACTTTGCCGGCTGGAAAGCCTATCAAACCAACTGCTATACCGGCCTTTTTGGCTCCCTTATCGGCTTACAGTATGGTTTGGTTTCAGAAACCGGCACCGACCTATGGACGTTTTCGTTCAACAACCATAACCAATATAAGGATGTCATGGCTTATGAAGCCTTTACAACAAGCTCAGGCATTATAAAAAACGTATGGGACTTTGCCTGGGGCTCTATCGCCGCGTGCAATAAAACCATAGCCCTTTCAACCCAGTTAACAGATGCCGCTCCAAATGCCGCCGATATTAAGACACTGGTAGCCGAAACCAGATGTTTACGGGCTTATTATTATTCGGTAATAGTTACACATTTTGGCAGTGTTCCATTGATACTGACCGATGATCCGGCAAAAAGCTTAGCCCCTGTACGCACACCTGTACCGCAGATATATACGCAGATAATAGCCGACCTTACAAGCGCCGCCACCGATCTGGGTGTAGCCCCTTATCAAAACAGTGGCGCGCGTGTTACCAAAAAAGCCGCCCTTGGCCTGCTGGCGCGTGTTTATGCCCAGGGTGCCGGCGAAGGGTTGAGCGAGAATGGAAAATCGTACTGGCAACGGGCTAAAGAAGTTGCCGACGACCTGATCACCAACAAAGGCTCGTACAACGCAAATATGTATGCCGATTTTGCCCAGGTTTTTGCATCAGCAAACAACAGGACCAATACTGAAGCTTTGTTTACCGCCTATGGCCTTAACCCTTACGATCCATCGTACGATGCTTTTACAGGCAACTCTAAACCCAATTTTTACCTGCATTTTTATCCAAAACTTGACGACGCGTTCGGCACCGCCGATCTGTTTAAGCGAAGTGTAAACTCAAACACATCCAATGGCTACTACGGGCGCTTAAACCAGCAATTTGTAGCACCTACCAAATACCTTATCAATTGTTTTAATGCAGCGTACGACAAACGCTGGGAAAATACCTTTGTAACCGCATTTGCAAACTACTCGGGGGCGCAGGCCATCAGCAGCCTTGGCAGCGGTGCGCCAAGCCCTGCAAGTGTAACTTATGCTGCAGCAAGCGTTACCCTTACGGCAGCGATATGTACCAAATATGGTATCGATCCATCGCACGTAGGCCAGGTTATCTATCCGTATGCCGATGTGAATGCAAAAAATGCTTCGGCAAATGCTACATGGCAATATATTCCATCAATATGGGCCAAAGGTGATCACTCGGGCAATATCGCCAATTTAACAACCATTGCTAACGCAAACGTACACCCTTACCCGCTGGCGCAGGATGAAGACAGGTTTTTTGTTTATTTGAGCAAAGACCCGCTTACAGCTACTGATAAAGCAGCCCGCAGGTACGTAACCGTAAACATCGATGACCTGTTCGACCCTTCGGACCCAACAGGCAGCACTTATAAAGCTGTAACATCGTCTAACGGTTTACCAGCCACAGGCGCCTTAGCCAACATGTTTCCTGCCATGATGAAGTTTAACCATAACTTTGATGGTGGGTGGCTGGGGGGCAACTTTCAGCAAAAGCTGGGCAATATCATGATCATGCGGATGGCCGAAGTTTACCTGATAGATGCTGAGGCTACTTTACACACAGGCGGTAGCGGCGCAACAGCGGCAGGCTATCTTAACGTATTACGGCAACGCGCCTGCAGAAACGCTGCCGACTTTAATACCACCACCGGTATGCAGTTAACCACAGCCACCATGAACGATGTTTTTGACGAATACGCGCGCGAATTGTGTGGCGAGTTTAGCCGTTGGGCACTTTTAAAACGCGAAAAAGCGTTTGAGGCGCGTCTGGCTACATATAATGCTACCGCAGCTGCAAATTTTAACCCGGCCATACATTACAACCGGCCTATTCCATTCAGTTTCTTAGGCCAGATCACTAACGCGAATGATTTTGGAACTAATGGTTATTAAGACACCTTTATGAAAACTAATGCAGGTGATTGGTTCCTGTATTAGTTTCATATTTTTACAATGGTTGCCGCCTCGTTGGTTGCGAGGCGGCTTTTTTCGCAAAAAACGCAACGATAGTCACTGTGCTTTTAGCGATAATGCCCATTATTAGATCACTTGACCTATACTTTCATGAAAATCCCAAAAAAACACCTGCTGCTGTTTATCCTAACATTTGCTATAACAGCTTTATACGCCCAAAATAAAACGGAAAAATGGGGCGTATTTGAGCTGACCTTGAATGGCGGCAGCGCGGGCAATCCTTTTATGAATACCCAGCTCAGTGCCCAATTTAAGCATGGCAGCAAAATTTATCAGCCTGACGGTTTTTATGATGGTAATGGTGTTTACAAGATCAGGTTCATGCCCGATGAGGAGGGGGCCTGGAGCTACGTTACCCATAGTAGCGATAATGAACTTGACAATAAAAGGGGCGAATTTATTTGTACGGCAGCATTGGCAAAAGCACACGGGCCTGTAAGAGTAAGCCATCAATACCACTTTGCCTATGCAGATAGTACAAGCTTTATACCGTTTGGCACTACTATTTACGAATGGGCTTTTAGGGATAAAGAGCGCCGGGCGCAAACAATTGAAACATTAAAGTCATCGCCATTTAACAAGGTGCGTATGCTTGCCATTCCCCCTTATAAAGCTAATTACCTGGATGGACCTGGAAAACTTACAGTATTCCCTTTTATGGGAACGAGCAAGGAAACCTTTGATTTTTCGCGGTTTAACCCGCTCTTTTTTAAGAGCCTGGAAGCTGATATAAAAAATCTTGCTGACAATGGTATTGAGGCCGACTTAATTCTTTTTAGCCCTTACGACAAAGGCAAATGGGGTTTTGATATGATGGATGATGCCACTAATATTCGTTACTTAAAATACATGGTGGCGCGGTTTGCGGCCTATCATAACATATGGTGGAGTATGTGTAACGAAAACAGCTTTATCAGGCATTTAACGGACGAAGACTGGGACCGGTATTTTCAGGTAGTGCAAAAGGCCGACCCGTATGGTCATTTACGGTCGATACACAATGCTGACCGTATTTACGACTATACCAAGCCCTGGGTAACACACGTTAGTCTGCAATACTACAACGTCGTAAAAAGCCCATGGGGAACATCATTATTACGCGATGTTTATAAAAAACCAATTGTAAACGACGAGATCAACTACGAAGGCAATATCAGTAAACGCTGGGGCCAGCTAAGCGGGCAGGAAATGACCTTTCGTTTTTGGAATGCTTACATAGGTTGCGGGTACGCTACCCACGGCGAAACATTGCCAACCGATTGGCTAAGTGGTGGTGGTAAGCTCATTGGCGAAAGCCCCGCACGGATAGCTTTTCTTAAAAAAATACTTGAGACGGGTCCGCGTGAGGGGTTGGAACCAATTGACAGGTACTTTACACCTAACATTGCAGGCAAATACGGAGCGTACTACCTGATCTACTTTGGCAAGGATACGCCAACGGAATGGAGCTTTCAATTGCCCAAAGCAATGCTGGCCCCGGATATGAAATTTAAGGCCGATGTTATTGACACCTGGAATATGACCATAACACCTGTTGATAAAAAGTTTGAGATCAAGGTAATGGACGGTTATTCATTTGATGATAAACAGCAACAAAAGGTCAAGCTGCCTGGAAGGCCTTATATGGCTTTAAGAATAATGAGGACCGACAGTGTATTTGCAGATAAGAAAAAAGCGAAAGGAAACGAGCTGAATGAAGAGCAGCCGTAGCTAAAGTTGGAAAGATATTACCGGTCACAGAAAAAGGCTCAAATTTGATACTAAGGGGTTTTTGCGTTTTCAATGAACGGAAGACCCCAACCAGCTTATTCTCGTAAACTGTATTGAAGTTATAACCCCTCCTCGTCCTCACAAAAAGTAGACCGGCCTGCGCAGCGGTCAGCCTCCGGCCAAATTTGAGCAGAGGCGCGCTAACCCTAAACGCCACAAAATGCTTAATTTAAGTGTACAAAAAGGAGATCAAACAATGATATTTTTCATTAAACATATTTAATAAATAGTTTATACAATATGTCTATATTCACATTTTTGAACAAGACCATTTTTAACCATATAGCAGGCCGCGGTGTGAATAAAATTATCGCATTTCTTATTAGTTTCGCTGTCGCGTGCCTTGGCACCGCATTTGGGCAGGCCCCCAGTATATCTTACCCCGCGCAGCTGACTGCCTATATCGGAAAACCCCTGGCTCCTGTTACGGTCAGCAACTCCGGTGGCGCAATACCCAATAAACTTTACCCGCAGAATATTTTTTTAAATAGCAATGCCAGTCTGTCTTCGCCACGAGATCTCACACGTACTTCAAACGGCGACATCTTTGTGATCCTGGACGTGCAGATCTACCGGTTTCGCCCCGACGGTACATTTTCCGTTTTCGCCGGAACCACCAGTTACGGCTCGATAGATGGCACCGGTACCGCTGCGGGCTTCCAGCAGATCAACGGGATCGACAAGGATGCCTCGGACAATTTATACGTAACCGAAAGCAACGCCCAGGACGGCGCGAACTGTAAGATCAGGAAGATCACGCCCGCCGGTGTTGTTACCACCGTGGTAACGGGTTTAAACGCGCCCAACGGTATCGCTGTAGCGGGTAACGGTGTAATGTATGTTTCGGAATATTCCGGCAAGATCATGAAGATCGCTGCCAATGGTTCTGCCACGCTCCTGGCGGGTCAAGCCGCCATCGGAAAGGCCGATGGTGTTGGTGCTAATGCATCTTTTTATAACCCCGGGGCACTGGCCATTGATCAGGCAGGAAATGTTTACGTCAACGATTCGGGCAATAGCCTGATCCGCAAAATAGCGCCCGACGGTACGGTCTCCACGTTTGCCGGCTCCACGACAGGATATGCGGACGGCACCGGAACAGCCGCCAAATTTTACCTGCCTACAGATATCGTGTTTGACACCAAAGGCAATTTAATCGTCGCCGACGGGAATGGGCTCATCAGGAAGATCAGCCCGTCGGCAGTTGTGACCACGATCGCCCAGCCGGCATATTACGACGACCAAAACCGCCCGGAAAGCTACTATTATCCCAACAGGATCGTGCTTGATAACCTGGACAACATTATCTCTTATACGTCTGCCGGGGTGTATAATGTGTTTACTACAGGGTATGCCATATCGCCGGCCCTGCCTGCCGGGCTCGTGTTCGGTACGGACGGAAGTATCAGCGGAACGCCAACGGCATTATCGGCTTCGCAAGCCTATACCATACGGGCACAAAATTCGGGCGGCGTTAGTACCACCACAATTAACCTTGGGGTGACCATCCCCCCCGACCCTCCGGTTATCACATCCTTCACCCCAACGTCATCTTACCAGAATGGGTACGTGACCATCACCGGCAATTATTTTACAGGCGCAACGGCTGTTACCATCGGCGGTAAAGCTGCTTCAAGTTTTACGGTGTTGTCTCCAACCAGCATTTCGGCCTATGTGGCTGTTGGAGCGGCTTCGGGCGATGTCACGGTGACCAGCCCGAACGGCACGGCAACCCTCTCCGGCTTTACTTTTATCCCGCCGCCGGTCATTTCTTCTTTTACTCCTACATCCGGGGGTAACGGCACTGTGATCACGATCAACGGAACAGGCTTTACCGGGATCAACCAGGTACAGATCGGCGGGTATGCACCCTTATCTTATTCCGTTATTTCGCCAACGCAGATCCAGGCAACCGTCGGCGGCAGCGGCGGTAGTGGCAGCATCTCTGTCAATGCCACAAACGGTGCCGCTTCGCTTGCCGGCTTTACGTACGTCAATGCACCGGTCATCAGTTCTATATCACCGTCAAGCGGGGGTGCGGGGGCCACTATAACCATAAACGGCAGCAACTTCAGCAATGCGTCATCGGTTAAATTCGGCACGGTGCCGGCAACTTCGTTCGCAGTCGTTTCTGCCACTCAAATTACCGCCGTGGTAGCGGCCGGCTCGGCGAACGGCCTTACCGTCACTACGCCAGGCGGCCCTGCGGTGTACAGCGGTTTTAGCTTTATATCGCCACCTGTCATTACCCAGGCAAGCCCACTAAAAGGCGGTCAGGGTTCATCCATATTCATCAGCGGTTCAAACCTTACAGGCGCGCAGGTCACCATCGGCGGTGTACCGGCGGCGGTCTCATTAAACTCGTCCATCCAGATCATTGCTACAGTTGGCAGCGGCGCGTCCTCGGGTAATATTGTCGTGACCACGGCAGGCGGATCGGCCACATTACCGGGCTTTACCTGGGTCCCGGCGCCCTCGGTCAGTTCCTTTAGCCCCCAAACCGCAAAGATCGGTGACCAGGTCACCATCAGCGGAACAAACCTAAGCGACGTCACCAGCGTCAGTTTCGGTGGTGTGCCGGCAACTTTCACGATCGTCTCGTCCACCTCGATACAGGCGACCATAGGTTACGGAGCCAGCGGTTCAGTCTCGGTCACATCGCCCGGAGGCACTGCGGGCTTACCAGGTTTTGTGCATACCGGGCCATCAATTACCTCATTTTCACCCACACAGGCAGGTGCCGGGCAAACCGTGATCATACAAGGCAGTAATTTTACCGGTGTTACCGACGTGGCTTTTGGTGGCGTCCCTGCAACGTCATTTGTGATCAATTCACCAGCCCAGATCACTGCGGTGGTAGGTAGCGGCAAAACCGGCAGTGTTACTGTTGTCAGCCAGCAGGGTACAGGGGTATTGGGCGGCTTTGTTCACCCTGGTCCGTCGATCACCTCGTTCAGCCCGCTCTATGCCGGGCCATTATCGACCGCGCCCGTAACGATCAGCGGTACTAATCTCACAGGTACTACCTCCGTTACCTTTGGCGGGATTCCGGCAGCATCTTTCACGGTCGTTTCGGCCGGAACGGTCACTGCCATACCCTCAAATGCAAGTTCAGGCGACGTGGTGGTGACGACTACACTTGGTTCGGATAAAAAGTCGGGATTTACCTGGGTACTACCGCCGACGATATCGTCCATCTCGCCCGCGTCACAAAAAAGCGGCGGTACAGTAACGATCAGCGGAACAAATTTTACAGGCGTTACCTCGGTCAGTTTTGGAGGGGTTGCCGCCCAGGCTTTTTCGGCTATTTCGCCTACTACCATCAGCGCGGTGGTTGGTAGCGGTGCCAGCGGAAGTGTAAGCGTAGCGACCGTTGGCGGAACAGTTTCGCTGCCTGGCTTTAGTTACAGCAGCCCGGTCATACAGTCGGTTAGCCCGCTCACGGCAGCTGCCGGCCAAACGGTTACCCTAACGGGGATCAATTTAGATGCCGTGCAAACTGTGCAGTTCGGGGGTACCAATGCTGCCTCCTTTACCATCCTGTCGCCAACAAGCATCGCCGCGGTTGTAGGTACCGGATCAAGCGGCAATGTAACCGTTAGCGGCACCGCCGGTGCCAGCACATATGCCGGGTTCACTTTTGTACAGCCCCCGCTGGTGTACAGCATTACACCAACTCAGGGCGGCGCGGGGACGCTCATATCGATCAACGGCTCAAACCTTGCCACCGTGACCACGTTACAAATAGGCGGTGTGCCCGCAACCATTACCAGCATTGCAGACAACCTGGTAAAAGCCACTGTAGGTAGCGGGGCAACGGGTAAGGTTTCGCTGACCACCATTGCCGGAAATACTCAGTTTGACGGATTTACCTGGTTTCCTGCGCCCACCATCACATCGGCCAACCCTCTCACAGCCAGCGCACAAACCACCGTGACCATAACAGGTACAAATTTTACAGGCGTCACACAGGTTCAATTTGGAACCTCTTTTACTAATTTTACCGTTGTATCCCCTACACAGATCACCGCGCAGCCATTAAACGGCACCAGCGGCAGCATCACGGTAACGGGGCCAGGAGGCAGCGCGGTTTTGCCGGGCTTTGTTTTTATCCAGGCGCCGGTCATATCGGGTTTTACGGTGACAGGCGGCGGGCAAAATGCGGTTGTTACCATTTCGGGCAGCAATTTCAGCAACGCAAGCAGCGTGCAGTTCGGTGGGGTTGCGGCGCAATCATATACCGTCAATTCATCAAATAGTATTACGGCCATCGTAGGCGCTGGCGCTACCGGCTCAATCACAGTAGTCACGCCAGGTGGTACCGGATCTTTTGCCGGCTTCCTTTATCAACGGCCACCGCTCATTACAGCTTTCTCGCCATCCAGCGGTCCCGCGGGAACAACACTTACCCTTACCGGTGACAATTTCAGCACCACGGCGGCAAACAACATTGTGTACTTTGGTCCCGTTAAGGCTACAGTCATCAACGCGACACAGACACAGCTTCAGGTTACTGTCCCAACAAGCGCAAACGGGCTGATCACCGTTTTAAATACCGAAAAAGGCCTGTTTGCAAGTTCAAATTTACCTTTCATGGTCACCAATAGCAGCGGCTTCACCGGTTTTTCAAATAAATTTTCCCTTCCGGATTTTGGTAGTGATTTTGTAATTCATGATTTTGACGGCGACGGCCAGCCGGATCTGTTGATGGCTAAAGGCGATACCTTGTTCCTGTTAAGACATGGTGCCGACCCGGTATTGTCTCGTTCATCTTTTTCAAAAAAGATTGTTTTGGAAACGGGCAGGGTACCGGTATCGCTGGCTGTCGGCGATCTGGACGGCGATGGGAAAACGGATATTGTTTATAGTATGGGCTCAAGTTTGGTGGTATTGCGCAATACCTCGGCCAATGGCAATATTTCTTTTGAGCAGACCGTACTCACCAATATTAACAACATCTACGACACTATGGTATTGCGTGACATGGATATGGACGGCCTGCCCGATCTGGTTGTGGCTTCGGGCAATGTTTATCTTAATACGACCAAAGGGTCGGTCATCTCGTTCGGGTCATCCACATTCCTGGCCAACACCAGTTCCAGCAGCAATATATCATTCGGCCTCACCGATATCGATGGCGATAATAAACCCGATCCGGTTATGGGGAGTTCTTACACCGGCATCTCCATTTTTCAAAATAATTCGGTGCCAGGCAGTCTCACCGCCGCGCTTTTTCCGTTGACCTACATATTGCATTCCGGTTATTATTATACCACCAGGACCATTGTAACGGCTGACTTTGACGGCGATAAAAAGCCGGACATCGTTGAAAATGATTTCTCGGCGAGTCAGTTCCTTGTTTCCCGCAATACCGCAGTAAAAGGCAGCATCAGCAATTCGTCGCTTGCCACGGCGGCGGCATTTTCAAATACGTCCATGTTTAACGGGATGACTGCCGCGGATATAGACGGGGACGGTAAACCCGACCTGGTCGGCTGGTCAAATACCGATGTGTATTACGCGCGCAATACCTCAACGCTGGGCAATATTGCATTCAGCAACCCGGCACCCGTGAAGACCGGGGCATCAGCGGGTAACGTACAAAAGGTTTCCGTTGCAGATATGGATGGCGATGGCCGCATGGACCTGGTGGTGTTAGACGGTAGCACAAAAAGCCTGGTCATTTATAACAACGGACCTGCCGCCGTACCCACCATCTCCGCTGTAGACCCTTTGGCGGCCGGTACAGGAGCAACCATCACCATTACGGGAAAATACCTTGATGCCACTACTGCCGTTAGTTTTGGAACAAAGGCGGCAGCCTCATTTCGGGTGGTTTCGCCCGATACGGTGATCGCCGTGGTCGGCACGGGCGAAAGCGGCTCAATATCTCTGCAAAACCCCGATGGCCCTGCAACCTTCCCCGGTTTTACGTTTGTTCTGCCTGGTCAGGCCACGTTGGTGAGTTCGTTCACGCCGTTGACAGCCACTAACGGGACGACGGTAACGATCACCGGGTCAAACTTTGGCGGTGCCACAGCCGTAAAATTTGGCGGTATAGCTGCAAGGTCGTTCACGGTGGTTTCTCCAACAACGATCACAGCGGTCGTAGCCGTTGGCGCAAGCGGAAGCGTTTCGGTGACAGGGCCCGGAGGCACTGGCACCCTGGCTGGATTTAGTTTTATCCCCATCCCTGCCAACAACTACATCATCGCGATCAACAGCGCCACCTGCCGCGGTTCGGCCAATGGTACCATCAGCATAACTGCTGCTCAAAACCTAAACTACACGGCAACCATAACCGGCGGAAGCGTTAACGTCACCTATCCGTTTACCACAACTACCACCATTAATAACCTGGCGGCAGGTACCTATAATATTTGCTTTACCGTAGCTGGGCAAACCGGTTATTCGCAGTGTTTTACTGTGGTGATAAGCGAACCTAAGGACCTGGCGGTTTACACGGCCGTCAATAAGACCATCAACAGCGTAACCTTAACTTTAGATGGCGGCAATAGTTATAATGTAACCCTGAATGGCAAAACCATAACTACCACATCCGGCAACATCACTTTGGCGCTCAATAAAGGCGTTAACGACCTGAGCGTAACTACCGATAAACCCTGCCAGGGTACTGTTCAAAAACAGATCAGTGTTTCGGATGACCTGACCGCCTACCCTAACCCCTTTACTTCCGTACTGAACGTTAACCTCGGCGATACGCCCGTCATGGTAGAGATCTATAGCCTTAGCGGGACAAAAGTGTACAGCAGGCAATTCGCAGGTCAGAGCGGCACAGTACAGCTCGACCTATCGGCCCTGAAACCAGCCATGTACCTGCTCAAAATCGGATCGGCCAGTGCCGAAAAAATTTATAAAATAGTTAAGCAATGAGCTTGCGCATCATCTTTATTTGAATGATTATTTGCGATCGTAACTGTTCAGGCCATGGTATGGACAAACCACATAAAGCCATAATGATCCGTAAAAATAGTAGTTACCGAAATATTTGACAGCCATGCTATGTTAATTTTTTGTGGCCCGAAGGCTCACCATCACCACACCATGCTGAGGTACGTCTGTTTTAAACTCACCTTCAAAAACACCGATATCTTTTTGACGCCAAAGGTCGCGGATGATATACTTACCAGAAATACCCAGATCGGCCCATTTCAACGCCATGTTTTTTGTACCCCCATCAGCCGTGTTGAATAATCCTACCGCTTTACCGCCATCGGCCATATCTTTCGCTAATATGCCCAGATCGCCCTCATGGAAAACCAGGGTGGCTTGCTTCCCTAAAGGATCTTGATCTACAGCTATCACCTCATCGTTACTCAATAAGTTGTAGGTAAAAGGGTCTATCTTTGTCAGGTCGCAGCCTAATAACAATGGTACAGACATTAAGCACCATGCACTAATATGCGTGTATTGCTCATTGGCAGTTAATTTAGTGAGGTGGATATCCCTCCCCCAGCCAACATACCCGACAATAAGCATATCAGGATCATTCCAGTGGCCGGGTGAAGCAAATTTTGCCCACTTATCCTGCGATAGCAGCCGTGGTTTTAAGCTCTTCCAACTATCGTTAATATCGCCGCCTGTACGCCAGCTATTCGATATTTTAGACAAATCTGCCATACTACCGAACGGTGTACTGTTCGACAAGCTGAACACCATATCCCTGCCACTGGCGCGTAAAGCGTCAAACATTTGTTTGGTTTCGGGAAGCTCTATCGGGTACCAATCGTATTTCAGGTAATCTACGCCCCATTTCACAAACTGCTTCACATCATCATCAACAAAATTGTACTGTCCGATGGCAAATGGCGGCATCTTTTTGTTGTATGGTATCTTCTCTTTAGATTTTATCAGAATGCCTTGCACGTTATCCGCTGTTCCGCCAATACGGCCACCGTATGATTCCATCCATGGAGTAGAATAAATGCCCACCTTTAAACCCATTTTGTGTATGGCATCCGTTAGTCTCGTCATATCAGGAAAAGTTGTCGAGTCGGGCATTATCGCGTTAAACTCACCGCCACGTTTACCCTGCCAAACATCATCCATATTCATATAGGTCCAGCCGTGGTTAATAAGGCCCGAGCTAACCATTGCTTTTGCATTAGCCAGCACTAACGCCTGGCTAATTTTACCTGCATAAATATTCCAGCTATTCCAGCCCATGGGCGGGGTAAGTGCGATGGTTTCGCCCACAACGATCTTTAATTCACGCGTTGTCTGCCCTGCGCTGTTTTTTACCGTGATGCTGATAGGGTACGTACCCGGAATTTTAATTATGCCGCTTAACTGGTCGGTCTGTTTATCAAACTTCAACCCGGCAGGCAAATTTTTTATCGAGATACTAAGAGGCCGGGTACCTGTTGCAGATACTGTGAATAATAAGGGGTGCCCCGGGCGTACCCCAAATACCTTTGGGCCGTTAATTTGCGGGGTGGGTTTCTCTGCCGGGGTAAGTATATATTTGGCTAAGGTATCCTGCGCTTTTAGCTGACCGATGGTAAGCAACAGGGTGCAACAAATTAGAACTCTTTTAAATATCATGCAAGGTGTTTATTAAGTATCGATGTCAATTAGCATACCTCTGCCAAATATTGTTATTTGATCACCGGGGTTACCCCATCATCCAGCACCAGGTAGCAGGTTGGTTTAACGTTGGTTTCGAGCACCTTATCTACTTCGCTGTAATGGTTGTTGTGGATCAGCACATTTGATGTGTTGGTGCCTGTTCCGCCCAATGATATGGCAGTTTTTGCTATCGAAAAGCTATTGTCTTCTATAACGATATCGGTAACGGCGTTGGGGTTCCCTCCCGGCGAAGTACGCATATAGCTATATTCGCTCAATTTATTCCGTCTGATAATGGTGCCAATGTTTAACCCACTCCCGCCCGAGCCTATCAGGTTAATGTTTTGAAAGCCTGAATGCCCACGGTCATCAATTCCCCACCAATGACTGTAGTTGCCTTCCTTTAACTCGCAGTTCACAATATCAATATACCAGTTGGGCTGCTTGCCGTGATATAACAGCGAGCCGCGGCCAACAATACCATTGCAACGTGTCATTTTTAAGCCGGATATTACGGCATTAACTGCCGAACCGTAAAACTGGTATGCACCGGCATCGGTAACCTCATTATTTACAAAAGCGAAATTATGGCGAACTGTGGTTACGCTTATTATCGAGGTAGCATCGGGCTGTACCAAAAATGGATGGTCTACAGTAATGGTGTCTTGCCCGTGCCCGGTAATACGACGAAACTGGCCGGCGCCTTTACCTTCAATAATGAACAGGCCGCCACCTATCCATTTGTTGTTTACCCATTGAAACTTATTGGTATTATCTGATGGGATGATAATGGTTGAACCTACCGCGCTTACCACATTACCGGCATAACCACCGCTACCGCCATCAAAGGTCATAGCTTCACGGTCGTTAGTATAATTATAGGGCAGTGTGTTTCGCGCTTCGTAAAGGTCGTGGCTCTCATCAATGGTGGCTGCATAACCATAACCATCGGTTTGTTTATAGCAATCTTCAAATATTAGGCCCTTTGGGTGTACCAGCATATATGGCTGGTTTACGCCCGTGCCTTTACGCTCAAAACGGCAGTTCTGTATAAACCCGCTTGCCGCGAAAAATGTATACATACCCGCCGAGTTAAACTCACAGTTCCTTATCTTTAGGTTCTCGCCGCGTAATATGATGCCCGTTTTTGTCCAGCGGCTGTTTATCTCCTGCTCAACAATATCCCTATTGGCTTTTACCTGGTAAATTTTACCCGAAAGCTCGGCGTTTTGCCGCACGATGAGGTTTTCGAGGGTTATATTGCCCTGCTCGTTTGGCGGGCCGGTAAGCATGATAATACCCCAGGCCCTGGACGACCATAACACCATATCTTTTATCCCAAAATGGTGCGAGCCGCTGATCAGGCTGTTTGGCAATTCGTTGATATCCCAGCTTAAGGGGTTCCAGAATAATTGTGTTAATGCCCTCGATTCGCCTTTCAGCATGGTGTATGGTGATATTATCAGATCGCCGGTCAGCATGTATCGCCCACGGGGCACATATACCGTACCGCCGCCATTTTTATCAGCGGCATCAAGTGCCGCACGAAAGGCCCCGGTTTCGTTATTGATACCATCGCCTTTTGCGCCAAAATCCTTTACATTAAATACCTTTTTATCCCAAAGCTGAACCGTTTTGTTCACCACCGTTATTTTAAGCGGTTCGCTCCATGCAGTTTTGCCACCTTGCCCGTTATGGTAGTATAAATGATAGCTGCCTATTTTCACATCTGCCGGGATATTCACACTTACCGAGTAATCGTCAAAAGCCTTTTCAACTTTTACGCGCACCACGTTTTTACCATCTTCTGATATCAACACCACCTGACCGGGCACACCTTTACGGAACAGGTTTTTGCCCTGTATACGGAGATAATCGCCGGCAAGTGCTTTTAAAAAGCCTTCTTCGCTAATAACCCAGTTCACTTTGGGCACGTTCACGTAAAACAACTCGGCCGGGCCATCCCCGCTATTCAATTCCACACTGTAAACGCCTTGCTGCCAATCTTTCGGGATGATAAACTTTAATGATTGCTGATTTTGGAGCAATTTATTTACCCTAACAACCTGGCCCTGCACCTGTGCGTTTACGCGTTTATTAGTTCCGCCATTATCCAGTACATCATCCTCGCGTGGCATAGCTACATATGCCGGTAGAGCGTTATCTACATTATCATCCGCTAAGCGTGAAACCTGTACCGAAGCAACCTTATCAAGATATTCGCCCCTAACCTGCACAGCGTCACCAGGGTGGGTTTCGGCAGTGCTCACCTGGAACAGCTTTGGCGACGTATCGTTCTTTTGCGATAAAGCAGTGAATGATATCGCCGAAAGGAAAAAGATAACAGTAAAGCAGCGGCAAATAGTACGGTACATATTGTTGTATTTCATGTTAGATGTTCATTAAAAGCCATATTTTTTTAGGTACGATGGCAGCGGGGTATCGTAATAGTCCTGCAGGTAATTGTCGGCAACTCCGTTTATAGGGTCATCAATTTTAAGTACTTCCAGGTTATCAATATTCATAGTTACGTTGGTAAACTTGAGGCACATATTTCCATAGGTAATGGCCCTTTCGGTATCAACACCACTAATGAGTTTCTTATTATCGTAATAAACTTCGTAGCTCTGGTCAAGTAGTTTAACCATTAATGTATGCTTAACCCCATCGAAATATCGAGGCACCGTTACCGATCTTGTGAACGATACCGCTCCCTGTTCAAATTTTTCGAACACCAGTTTATCCCCATCGCGAAAAGCAACCGTATAGTACTTTGGTAAAGCATAAACCGGGATATTTTGATAACGCAACTGCATGGCAAACTCGCTTGCTTTGCTGCTATTGGTATCAAAACTAACATCAATGCTTACCTGATAATCGGCCCATTTTTTATTACCTAAATAGAACGTACCATCGCCGGTTTTATGCCAATAGCGGCCACCTGCTTTATCAACCGGCAAATTACCAAACTTTATACCATCCCATATCGGGTTGGTTATAGTTGCGGGGCCGTTCGATAAACTACCGTCGTCAAAGTTATCGCGCAGCAAAGTGCCTTGCTTTATGGGCATCTTATCTTTAAAATCCTTTTCGGCAGGTATAAAATTCTCTTCGTAAGCGATGTTCCAGTTGCTGAAAGCAACGTCCATATTCTCGTTCGCTTCGTCAGAATAACCGATTTGCGAATTACTGCCCGAGCAGGCATAAAGGCCAACTATCGGGTCGGCGCTCACACCTGCAATTACAGAGCCTCCTTTAAGCCACTCTCCTTTTTCGTTTTTGTAATACCCGGTAAATACGGTGCCTTGCCTAATAAGCTTCAGTTCCATGGGGAATGAAAGGCTTGCAACGCGGATATATTGCGTGGCTTCGCCATCAGCCTTGCGGTAAAACAATAGTACATCGCCCGTAAAACTTACCTCCAGGTGCGCATTGGCGGCACCTAAGGTTGTATTGGAGCGCATCATGATACCAGCAGAGCCGATCTTAAATTTATCTATTTTTACACTTATGGCAGATCTTGAGCAATCATCGTACGGGAAAGGCTGTTTTTGCCAGGCAAAACTATAAGAGTCGGCTTCATCAAACGCGTGACGGGTACGCTGCGTATTGATGAATAGTTTGTCTTTTTCAATTATCATTTTACCACCCGAATTAGTGCCAAAATTGGCAAACTCCCAATGCGCCTTAGCTTCGGCAGGCTTGGTAGGTTGTGCCACGGAAGCCATTCTAAAACCGGTTAAAAGCAATGATAGATACAGTAAACTTTTTTTCATGAATTGGTATTTACATACAGGTTTAAATAAAAGGCTTACAAATAATTGACGTTTTTAAGCCGCAAACAGGTGAAAGCATTGTATATTTAATTGTAAAACCGTTTAAATTGGCAAAATCGAAGACCAAATATAGCTGCGTAAATATGGGATACGGTTAACCACGGGTTTATTATTTTATGGGAATGCTCCCAATAAATGAGAACGCTCCCATCCCATAATTAACAAGCCGCTACCAACGTTAACAAATGTGAATACTATATTTGATTTACCAATAATCCAATTTTACAGCCTGCTAATTTGCTTTTAAACTGAGTGTTAACCTTCGTGAAAAAATGATTGACTATTCAACATATTCGGATAACGAGCTTGTTGCTATACTACGGCAAAACGATGTTGAGGCATTCAATCAAATATACGACAGGTATTTTAGCAAGCTATTCGACTCCGGTTACAAGCGTTTACATAATACGGTACTCTGCGAAGAAGTGGTGCAGGATGTATTTATAAAACTTTGGGAACGCAGAGATTCGATAACACTTACTATTGGTTTGAGCAATTACCTATACACCGCAATTAAATATAAGGTTTTTGATCTTTACCGCGAACAACTGCTACGCAATAAATTTACATATGCAGTACATCCCGACAAAGATAACTCAACCATCGAACTCGTTTTTTTAAATGATTTGAAAGCCCATATCGAAGTTTTGGTTGAGGGTTTACCCGATAAATGCCGTTCAGTTTACCGCCTGAGCCGCGTGGAGCATAAAACAAATAAAGAAATAGCGTTATTGCTTAATATTTCCGAAAAAACCGTTGAGGGCCATTTAACCAAAGCCTTGGCCAAACTTAAAATAGAACTTCAGGCAAGTGCTACGCTAATTGCAGCGATGAGTTGGTGGTTGAAATAATTTTTTTTCAGATGAGCAAGGGATAACCCTGTCCCAGCCCGACTACCCCTATATAAGCCTGATAACTTTTATGGATAATATTCAACTTGCTAAACTGCTCGACAGGTACATCAAGGGTACTTGTACGCCCGAGGAAATTACCATTATTAACATTTGGTATGATAAATATCAAAATACACCAGGCTTAACCGAAACACTGTCGCCTGTTCAAAACCAGCTGTTAAAAGATAAAGTATCGCGACATATACAAGCTCACATCACAACTAAAGAGACCGATGATGGCAAAACACAACAAACCCTTATCAGGCATTTGTGGCTAAAAATTGCTGCGGCAGCAATCATCATCATATTATTAAAACTGGCATTTTTTAACACCGGCGTTAATAAAATCGACCCGGTGCAGGCAGCGGGTAACCAGATCAGGTTAATAAACCACACAAACAATATTGTAAAACAAATATTGCCCGATAGTAGCGTAGTTTGGTTAAATCCAAATTCGCGAATTACTTATGCCATCAAATTTCGCGGTAAAACCCGCGATGTTTTAATGAACGGGGAGTGCTTTTTTGAAGTAACAAAAGATGCCGCGCATCCATTTATTGTAACCAGCAACCACATGATCACCAAGGTTTGGGGCACAAGTTTTCGTGTGCGGGATGCTGGAACATCGGCAGCGGCAAGTGTAACCGTGGTTACCGGCAAAGTTTCAGTAACTAAAAAATCCATAGCGCCCAACACCAGGGCTTCGCACAAAGAAGTAATGCTGCACCCAAAACAAGCCGTTACTTATAATGAAAAAGAAGATGACCTGCATACCGAGTTGAATGCAGATATGACATCGCTCAATATTTGGAAACACCTTGACCTATCTTTTGATAACGCCAAACTATCAGAAATAGTAATCGTATTGAACAAGAAATTCAACGCAAATATTCGTGTTGATGATCCGCGGCTAAATGATGCCGTAATGGACGCCGACCTTACAGGGCTTAACCTGCCCGATGTTTTAGAAGTTTTGAAGGCCTCACTCAGGTTAAATTATGAACTGTACAACGACGGTGTTGTGCTTACCCGATCAAAAACCAATAAACCCAATTAATAACCTAAAAACAACTCAACATGCGAAACCGATTACCTACTTAGCCGCCTGGTGGTATAAAGAAGTACAAGAGCGTTGCAACCACTCTTGTACCTTTTTTGAATTAAGCCCATTGGAAAACATCAAATAAATTGGTGAAGGGCTGTTATTATATTTTTTTTCAAAAATACATTCAAATCAAATTTATGAAAATTTATTTACGTCACTCGCATTTTTGGTGCAAGATTATGAGAATTACATTTAGCCAGGTTTTAATTTTACTCGTACTATCGGGTGTTAGCTATTCAAAGCCAACATCGGCCCAGGTGGTATTGGAGAAGAAAATAAACCTATCGGTAGCCAGCCGTTCGCTTGGCGATATTTTAAAATTGCTGGCCAAAACAAATCAGGTACAATTCATCTATAATAAGGATGTTATACAAACCAACGATAAAATATCGATCGCTTTTAATGATAAGGCGCTTAAAGAAGTGCTTGATCAATTGTTAACAAAATACAACATCAATTACCAGGTATTTAAAAACAAGATCATCCTGATAGATGCCGAAAAAATAGAAAGCAAGCAAACCAACAAGGTGCAAACCATCCCGGTATCGGGCAAGGTGCTCGACGAAAAAGGACAACCAATGGTGGGCGTTAGCATAACTATAAAGGGCACCACCCGGGGTACCGTAACCGACCCTGATGGCAATTTTAAACTGCAGGTAAACAGCCTCAACGATATCCTGATATTTAAATTTATAGGCTATATCCCATACGAGATCAAAGCCGGCGAAAGTTCGCCTCTAAACATTAAACTATCACCTAATCCAACTTCGTTAAACGAAGTTCTGGTTGTTGGTTATGGCACCCAGCGCACGGGCGATATTACCGGTTCGGTAGGCTCAATAACCTCAAAAAGCATAAAAGACCAACCGGTAACAACTATCGGCGAAGCAATGGCAGCCAAGATAGCGGGGGTTGACGTTCAGCAAACCACAGGCCGCCCGGGCGCTTCGTTAACTGTACGCATAAGAGGTGCCGGTTCTATTTCGGCAGGTAATCAACCGCTTTATGTAATTGATGGGTATCCAATTGCCGATGCCACAACGCTTAACCTGCTCAGCAACGATGATATTGCTTCCATTGAGGTATTGAAAGATGCATCTGCCGCTGCTATCTACGGGTCACGTGGCGGTAATGGTGTGGTATTGATCACCACTAAAAAAGGCAGCACAGGCGATCCCAAGATAAACTTTAGTACCTATTTTGGAGGATCATCTCCCTCAAAATACCAGGATATGCTTAACGCGCAGCAATTTGTTGATATGACGCTTGCTGCCAACAATCAGGCTTATCTTGATGGCGGCGGCAACCCCAGCACACCGGTTGCATCGCGGCCATATGGCTTAAACGCGATCTTTTTTAACCCCGATCAGTGGGTAAATACCGACTGGCAAAAGGTAGTAATGCAAACAGGGCTTTTTAATAATTACCAGCTCTCAGTTTCGGGTGGCAACGCTAATGTAAAGTACTACGTTTCGGGCGGATACCTTGACCAGGAGGGCACCTTGAAATACACTGATTTTAAGCGGTATTCTCTCCGCTCCAACCTTGAAGTTAACATTACGCCTACGTTTAAACTGGGTTTAAATTTGGCGCCATCATTTGCCAACGAGCGTATAGCCAACACCGAGGGTACCTACGCCAATGCAACAAGCGAGGGTATTGTGATGCTGGCGGTACTAACACAGCCATTTATTGGCCCTTACCAGGCTGATGGCAGCTACACCCGCCCGGTACTCACAGGCAATGCTTCAAGCCGCAACCCGCTTGCACTACTCAAAGAAATAACCAATTATCAAAAAAGCATGAGGGCACTTGGTAATTTATATTTAGAATGGGAGCCCGTTAAAGGTCTAACACTTCGCTCATCGGGTGGTGCAGATGTGGTTGCAACACGTCAGGATTACTACCGCCCTACAACTGTTCCGTCATCCGGCGTATCGGTAGCTAATGGTTATAATAATACCGGGCAAAACCTTAACCTGCTATGGGAAAACACGGCCAATTATAAAGTAACTATCGCAAAAGACCATGCATTGGAGTTTTTAGCAGGCTATACCGTGCAATGGAACGACAATGAGAATAATAATATTGTGGGCACGGGCTACCCGAACGACCTGGTGACAACCGTTAACGCCGCAACCACACGCATTGGTACCGAGAACATCGAGCAGTGGGCACTGGAATCAATTTTAGGTAGGATAAACTACAGCTATAAAGACAAATACCTCATGACCATTAACTTCCGTCGCGATGGGTCATCACGCTTTGGCGCTGACAACCGCTGGGGTTCTTTCCCCTCGGCTTCCATAGGCTGGCGTTTGAGCGAAGAAAGCTTTTTAAAAGATGTAAATTGGCTTAGCGATCTAAAAATAAGGGCAAGTTATGGTCTTACGGGTAATAACAATATATCCAATTATGCACCTATAGGTTTGATATCGCAAGATAATTACATTTTTGGAAGTGGCACGCAGGCTTTAACTGGAGGGCTCTCGCAAACCAATACCTCTAACCCCGATTTGAAATGGGAAAAAAACCTGCAGACTGATATTGGCTTAGAAATTAGCGTATTAGGCAACCGATTACACCTCACCACCGACTATTATAACAGAGCATCGTCGGATTTGTTATTGAACGAGCAGGTTCCAAGCATTTTAGGCTTCACAACCGCCTTAGTAAATATAGGCGAGGTGCAAAACCGGGGCTTTGAGTTTACAGTTAACAGTAGCAACCTTGTGGGTAAACTTAAGTGGAACACCAATTTAATATTATCGTTTAACCGTAATACCGTGTTAAATACCGGGCCTGCTAATACCCCTATATTTACCGGCTCATTTGTTGCCAATACTAACATTACGCAGGTTGGGAGCCCTATAGGCAGCTTATACGGTTATCGCGAGTTGGGTATCTTTAACAGCGCCGCCGAAATCGCTGCGTATCCGCACGTGGCCAGTACGCACCCGGGCGATATCAAGTTTGAAGATGTTAACCACGACGGTATTATCGATGCGCACGATATGACCATTATTGGCAGCAATCAGCCTAAATTCACCTATGGTATAACCAATACCTTTCAGTACAATAATTTCGATCTCAATTTTGTGATACAGGGCGTTCAAGGCAACCAAATAGCCAATGCTTTTGATATGGTTATAGAAAACGGTATAGGTGGCGGTACTAATCAAAATGCCGAGGTGTTGAACGCCTGGCAGTCGCCCTCGCAACCGGGCGATGGTAAGCAACCAAGGCTTAGTTCTACCGTTACCGGTAATAACAACCTATTCTCATCCCGGTTTATCGAAGATGGTTCTTACCTGCGTTTACGTACCGTAATATTAGGATATACATTACCTGCTTTGTTATTACAAAAGATCAAGATGAAATCGGCACGGTTTTACATAAGCGGCGAGAATGTGTTTACCCTCACCCACTACACTGGTTTTAACCCCGAAGTAGGTTCGGCCGGCGATAACGCAACACAGCCCGGGGTTGATTACGGAGCCTACCCACTCAACAGGGTATTTACTATTGGTGTTAACATCGGTTTATAATAACATTTGATAAAATACGATCATGAAAAAGACTATAATTTTAATCATAACAGTGTTTGGCTCGTGGCTTATATCATCGTGCGGTAAAAGCTTCCTCGAGTTAAACCCGGTATCGCAAATAGGCGTTACCAATTTTTATAAAACCCAGAGCGACTTGCTTAACGCCCTTAACGGCGCTTATTCGGCTTTGCAACTGCCGGGGCAATATTCGGAAGAGTATTACTTTTTATCCGATTATCCCGACGATGATATTCAAAGCAACTTAAGTGCCGCGTCGAATGATTTCGATCAGTTTGACCGCTTTTACGTTAACTCATCAAATATATATGTCGCTCCTGCCTGGACCGATGGTTATAAAGGTATTGTTCGTTGTAATAATGTTATCGCTCAGGCTCCTAATATTGGTATGGACGCAACCCTTAAAGCGCGTTATGTTAGCGAAGCCAAGTATTTACGCGCGCTGATGTATTTTAATCTGGTGCGCATATTTGGCGGCGTACCATTGGTTACTCAACCAATAACCAATATTAACGATGCTTACGCTTTTGGACGCGCCCCTATTGCCGATGTTTATAAACAAATAGTACAAGATCTGACTGATGCCGAACCTAATTTGCCGCTAAGCTATACCACTACCGATATTGGCAGGGTAACCAAGGGTGCCGTGCAGACACTTTTAGGCGAAGTTTACTTAACACAAAGCGATTTTACTGACGCTGTTACTAAACTCGGCGCGGTGGTATCATCTAACGTTTATAAACTATTGCCCGTTTACTCGGATGTATTTAACCCGGCCAACGGTAATAATGCCGAGGTTATATTTTCGGTAAATTATAAAAGTGGTGGTATTGGCGAAGGCAGTCCGTTTGCTAACGGCTTTTTGCCAACCGGCGGTATCCCAACTTTATTAACGGTTGGCACCACCGGTAATCGGATGATAGGCAGCAAAGACCTGTATTTTGCTTTCGAAGCGGGTGATACCCGTCGGGCGATTTCTATCGATACATCGTTTGTTGACGGTACAGGCAAACAGGTTAACGCTGTGTTTACCCGCAAATATTTAACCCCGCAGGTAGCTAATGGCGATGGTGATAACGATTGGTTTGTACACCGCTATTCGCAGGCGCTGCTGATGTATGCCGAAGCATTGAACGAGACAGGCCAGACCCCTCAGGCACTCACTTATCTTAACCAGGTAAGGGCAAGAGCTGGGCTAACCGCAAAATCGGCCCTCACGCAAGCTACCATGCGATTAGCGCTGGAACAAGAGAGCCGTGTTGAATTATGCTTTGAAGGACACCGGTGGTTCAACCTCATCCGTACCGCCAGGGCCATCCCTGTAATGAATGCTTATTTCACTAAATATAACATTCAGTTATCAGGCGTTGTCGTGCAGATAGGTCAAAATCAACTGATCCAGCCTGTACCTTTATCGCAAATACAAGCTAACCCGGCTATGATGACTCAAAACCCGGGATATTGATCTTTTTTTGGTAATTAATAATTGGTTTCATCAAAGCCTCCCGACGTGATATTGGGAGGCTTATTTATTTACAATAGCACGATACTTATTTACCGATGCGTCCATCCCCGCATCCCCATCGTAATCAGGGCCTTTGTAAACAAAACTGTACGGTTTGTATAATGTAGCACAATCGGCGTTATTAGCTTTCAAAGTACGGTATTTCTCCCAATAAACGTCGTACTGATGTATCAGTTCATTAAGTTTAACCCGGTCGTAACTATGGGTTTGGTCGCCACTATAACCCAGGGCCATGATATCCCATCCGTTTGCTATTATTTGATGCAACAACCATCCGTATTGGCACGATGTTTTGATATAATGTTCATCGGTCTTATTTGGCAAATGTATCTTGTTGCTTAATTCGACTATTTGGAGCCACAACTCAACCGCTTCGTACTTTTCATTTACGGCTGCTTTTAAAAACCCTTGGGGATATAGGTATTTAAACTCCTTTTCGATAGGCGACCCAGCCTCGCTCCCACCTAAAAACTCATCCCTCGTCCACCAAACCCATTGTTCATTAACAGGGAATGTCGCGGTTTCGTGGCCTCGTAGTACTGCTTGTGCCGATAGCAGGCATAACTTTCTGAATGCTTGCCGCGATGCTCCTTTAACACCGTTCTTATTCATAAAACTGTCAAATATTTGCGCTTCGGTTTGATCGATATGCTGTGCCCAATGGCCCATCACCCAGGCGTTTAGCCTACACCAAAACTCATTAGTGATGTATGGCCCTACCCATCCACCGCCGCGGCTCCAGGTCCAAATGCCTTTAATTTGTTTGCTTTTTATAATGTCGTTTAAACAGGCATTGCCTTTTTGCGGCGTATTGGTTTTGTACTCTTCAAACCCGTTTATTACACCATCGGCAATATAATTTGGGAAAGCACCCTTGCCTTCGTATTCGCGCTGGCACTCTACTTCAACAATTTGTGCGTGTTTGCCAATGGCCAACGTGGGGTTAAAATTGAAGGTACGGTGGTAGTCGCCTTGGGTATGTTTAATGCTAAAAATTAAGTTGGGATGTGGCGTTATTTGGTTGGTAACATCCAGGTAATAAGCCGGGTCATCGTGCATCCCACCGAAAGACCATGTGCGGTAAAACACCTTTTTATTACGCTTAACGCAAACTTCTTCGCGCAGCAGATTGATGAGTTTGATATGGCTCTGTACCCCATTCGTAATAGGGTTATTACCGGTATGATAAGGGACGTTATTCAGGTAGGTTTCGCCGGTGCGGATGACGAGGCCGTCCAGATCTGGAAAAGTATCAAACACATCTTGCAACATTCGCCTGTGGATCTCTACGGTTTTAGGCCGTTCAAAGCTGATCCGGCCCCTATCATCACAGATCTCATCGTGATACAGTTCTACCAGCCTTTTAGGCAGTACAATGATATCGGTAAAGTAATATATCTTGATACCCGCAGCGTGCGCTTTTCTTATGTTCTCACGCACCCGCTCTGCCGATCTTAACACCCACTCGCGCTCTTTACTCCCTTGCGGAAATATCCGCTTATCAAAACTATCAAATGTAATGGCGGCATGTACAAAAGTAAAGTCGTTGACAATGCGGGCGGTATAGCCTTGCGACTTTAAATATGTCGCATCGTTATATCGTGTTTTGGCAAGGGGCTCACCTGGGTTATTGTGAACCATATCTAATATATAAGGCAGTTTGTTTTGCGCCTGTGCAGGTTGAGGTGCGGTAAACAAAATGGCCAGCAGCCAACTGTAATACCATCCTTGCCCACTCAAAAACCTCATCAGATCAGATCACTTTAAACACCCATACCGGTTGCCCTGATAACTGTGCAGCAACTTCTGCGGGTATAACTACCGCGATTTTATCCCCAACTTTTGTCCATTTAAGCGGCTTCTTAATTCCCAGCAAAGTAACTGTAGTATTCTTGTTGATAGCGGGCGCTAAAAAGCTTACAGATGGCGCCAGTTTCATTTCTTTATCATCGGGCAGGTACGATGCGTATAGTACCTTATCTTTCCCGGTATAGGCCCACTTATCCTGGCGGTAAGGTGCTACAGGTTTGGTACTGTATATTGATTCGCCATTTACTTTTATCCATTGGCCTACTTCTTTTAACCTGTCGTATGCCTCCTGATGCCACTCGCCATCTGGGCCTGGGCCAATATCCAATAACAGGTTACCGTTTTTTGCCACAATATCCACCAGTAACTGCACCAACTTGCGTGTAGGTTTGTACTCTTCGTTCTCAATATACGACCATGATCTACCCATCGTCATACAAGTTTCCCATGGGTGGGGAATAAAATGATCCGGTACCTTTTGCTCGGGGGTTAGGTAGTTTACATACTCAGGTTTGCCATGGCGGTCAACCATGATAACACCAGGTTGCTTTTTCCTGGCCATGGTAGCTATGTCTGTCATATCCATACCAATCCAGCTACCATCAAACCATACCAGGTCAACTTTGCCATAGTTGGTCATCAGTTCTTCTACCTGGTTGTAAGTGTAATCGGTAAAACGTTTAAAACGTTCCGGGTACTTTTTCCTGTCGTAACTTTCATTCCTGTCGTGCGGCGGGAAGTACGACCACCAGTAATCTTCGCTATGCCAGTCGGGTTTCGAAAAATAAGCCCCTATCATAAAATCCTGTTTTCTAAACGAGTTAAACACCTCTTTGGTAATATCTTTTTTAGGATTAGTTGAAAAAGGAGTTTTCGGGCTGGTTACTTTATAATCAGTATACTTGGTATCGTACATACAAAAACCATCGTGGTGCTTGGTTGTAAAAACAACGTATTTCATACCGCCGTCTTTAGCTGCCTGCGCCCACTTATCAGGGTCAAATTTTGTGGGGTTGAATTGGGTCTGCAAGTTCTCGTAAGCTTTTTTGTAAGCATACCAATTGTCGGCAAATGGCCCTTTGCGTTGCGTGAACGGATGATCTTCGGGGCATAACGACCATGACTCTACAATACCCCAAATGCTGTAGGTACCCCAGTGCATAAACAGCCCGAACTTGAGGTCTTGCCATTGGGCTACCTTTTCCCTTACTTTTGGGTCGGTAGGTTCCTGGTATACCTTTTCGGGATCATACGATGTTGCTTCCTGTGCCCTTAACTTTAGGGCAGTAAGGTTACCGGCAAAAAATAGCAGTAATAGCACAACGGTCTTATTTACACGCTTCATTTCGGGTTGTATTGGTGTTTGATAGGTTATAATATTATTTAGTCAGGTCTACGGATACTACACTCATTCCCCAGGGTTTGATCTTAAGATCGAGCGTACCCGCGGTACGGTTAGCCAGCAAAATCTTATCGCCCTGTAAGGTGGCTTCCTTTGTCCAGTTCTTCATTTTGCCATCGCCAATTTTCGATACATCAATACTCAACAGCCCGTTTTGCTCGGTTGGCGATTGGTTAAGCACCATAATGTACAGCTTGTCTTTCTTTTCGCTTAAACCAGCCACATATTCAAAATTAGGGTTTGCGCTTTTCAGCATGTTTTCGGGCATACACAAGTCAACGTTATTGCCATAAACTGTACCCGGCGCAAAACCGTAAGATACGTGGGGGCCAACCTTAGGTGTCATAAACCCGCTGGGGAAAGAAACCTTTCCGCCTGAGCGTAAATGCGCTTCCGATATCAGGTAATCGGTTATCCAGCCAATCTGCCAGAAGGCGTGGTGCGGAAACTGCTTTGCCCCTTTCGGGACATTTTCAAGCCCGTTCCAGTAGTAAATGCTTTGGCCGTTCTCACCATCAACATAAGCATCGCGGCCTCGTGCGGCACAGCGGGCCATTTGAAGGTATAAACTGTCGTTTGTCATTTCAAACATCCGTGTAAACAACCCTGCGAAGCTCGATATCAATATCGGGCCACCACTGGCGGTCCCTTTAATATGCTCAACACTTAAACCTGTTTCGCTTATCTCCCAATCCTGCCGGTCGGCGCCCGCCACTTTTTTAATTTGGCGGGTTGCAATGGGTTGCGTGAATATAGAAGTAGCATAAATTTTCGCCGCCTCAATAGCGGCGTTTTTATAGTAATCATTATTGGTGGTCTTATACAGTTCGAGCAGCGACTCAGAACATTGCGCTGTCGCGAAATCCCATATATTGCGCCCATCGCCACAAACACCAAGGTAATACCCTTTATCAACGGCATTCTTCACCAGCCAGTCGGCACCTTTTTTTGCGGCATCCAGGTAACGCTGGTCGCCCAGTATGCGGTAAGCTATCAAAAGTCCGTACCACGTAGGGCGGTAATCTTTCAGATCAGGGAATGTTAACTGGTGGCTAACACGGTCGTAAGCTACGTCAAATCCACCATCGGCATGTTGCCAGGCAATCAGTTTTTCGGCAGCGAGCTTAACACGCTCTTTTAGCTCGGGATCATTTGGCTTAAAGAGCAGCATATTGCCCATGTCCATCAGGGTATAATATGTAGTATACAATGGTTCTACCCAGTTACCACGTTCTGATAAGATACCGTCCTCATCAGAATACTCTCCCATTGCCGCTCCATTAAAAAACCCTGGCGCGGTTTCCTGTATGGCCAGTTTATAGTTACGCACAAAAGGCAGGTGTTTTTGCTGCGTGGTGTTATTTCCGGCATAGGCCAGCATACACAGCGCGCCAACATCGGCATTCTTTTGGCCGTTGGCTCCAACCTGCAAGCCGTTGGCATCCCATACACTCCAGTTAGATTTTTTATCGTTATGCAGGTAACCCTGCATCAGGTTCACCCTTTCGGATAGCGAACGCTTTTCCTGCTGTATGTTCAGCATGTTCTTAAATTCGTATATATCGTTCACCGCATGGGTGAAAACCGGGAACCAATCGGCCGACTGTATAGAATACCTGAATTTGAAAGTTGAGGTTTCGCCAACTTGCAGCATAGAGCCTGCCTGGCCCAATACAGGTGCATAAGCAACCGGCGTTAACTGGGCGTGACGGTCCATTGTTGACATGCCCAATTTGTTTAACCCCTTAGTGATCGAATCCTTCTCGTACGAATCCGCGCCTGTTCCCGGATCAGGTATCACGGCCAGCGTGATCTTATCTTTTGTAGTGATCATGGGGCTCAGGGTCATCGTATTACGCTCTTTGGCCATAAATGGGATAGATGGTATACCCTGGCTATATTTTGTAGCCAGATCAATATCGGGCTGTATTTCGCGGCCGTACCAGTTACCGGGTATCATACCCCAATCCATTTGTTTAGGATCTATAACTGCGATAGTTGGGCTGGCAATGGAATATGAACCTTTTAAAGTTGCTTTTACACTTACTTCAACCTGTATATCTGTAGGATAATTCGGGTCCATCTTCCATTTTGACTCAATAGTGCCAAAGCGCAGTTTTTGGGTGAAGGTGATGCTGCCGTCGGCTTCCTTTTTTGCTGTTTCGGGATAAAAGGTGTAAGCTTTGCCTTCCAGGTCCTGATCCACCAGGTTAGGTGCCGGTTTGCGGTTCAGGTAAATGATAGTGAACGCGCCTTGGGGGTTAGCCAAAGTTTTACCCGCCACATTAATATTGTTGATATGCCAGCCGTCTTTCTCTTGCACCCAGGATACTTTCAGTTGTTTTGACGACAGGCTGATATCCCCGCTTTGGGCACTAACCGAATATTGAAAAAGCATCAGAAAAACAACGGGGAGAACGGAACATCTTTTCATTAATTATAATTATAAATTGGTTTAAAATGCTTATCGGTAGTGCCCCGAGGCAATTACCACTCAATATTAGTTTATAAATAGCTTAATGCTAACACAGCATACCAAACTATCTTTATGGGAGCATTCCCATCTGGTGGGAATGCTCCCATGTGATATACCATCACTTCACAGTTAAACCTTGCTTAAAAGTTGGCGCCGGTGTTTTGCAATTTGCCATATAAAATATGACCCCATTAAGATCACTGCACCCACTGTGATCACGACAGACGAAAACTGTGTAGCCATAAACCCAAGCGTCATGATACCCATACCAACCACACCAATAGACACCGCTATAACACTTATCCCAAAAATGTTCTGCCGTTCGGCCTCGGCGTGGTGCCCTACTGGTACTTGTGCTACATCGGCAAGCAATATCTCGTTTTCCATTACAATTGCTCCGGGAGCTACCTGCCTTTTTGAGCGATAGTAAAACTCAAAAAGCAGCAGTATCAATATGGGTAAACCTACGCCCAAACAGGTTTCGATAGTACGGTTAAACTTAATATTAAAAGCCACTGGGCTTATCACCTTAAAAAACAAATTAATGAGCAAGGATATTACCGTTGCTAAAACAACACTCAATGATGTTTGATACTTCGAAAATAGCGACAATACAATCGGTGCAAATAAAGCCCCGCCGGCTATGGAGGCTATGCTCAATACCACTTCAACAATACCACCTGCCCGCGGAATTAAAATAGCGAAGATGATGGTCGCGATACCGAAGAGCAGTGTAAATAAACGTGCTACCAGGATAACTTCCCTTTCGGATGCCTGGGGCCTCATCAGATTTTTGTACAGATCGGTAGCAAAAACAGTAGCGGCCAGGTTAATGGTAGTATTGGCTTTACTTGATGTTGCCGATATCATACCTGCCAACACCAAACCTATCAGGCCGGCAGGCATTACACTTTGGCAAAGCATCATGTAAGCGCCCTCGGGCTCCAAACCATGTAAATTAGGGTTGATGATACGATAGATCATTGGTGGCAGCATCCAGATAAGCGGACTTAGCAAGTATAGCCCTGTAAAAATATAGGCTACCTTTTTGGCATTGTGCTGCGTGGCCACGCTGGTGTACCGCTGCACGTACGACCAATTGCCGCCTATGTAAACCGTTTGGTAAACAATAAAGGCCAGCATAAAGCCAAAGGTGTAGTCGTTATTAAATGGCTTAAAAAAATCGACCGGGGCCTTGTCGATCAAATTATGCACCCCGCCTATTTGGTGAAACGCTATGGGGATAACAATAATGACCGAGGCGCTCAATATTACAAACTGTACCACATCGGTAACCAAAACAGCCCACAAGCCGCCCGCCGCAGTGTACAATACAATGATCAACCCGATACCTATGATACAGGCGTTTAACCCAAATGGCGTAGCAACATGCACCATTTTGCCAACCGGGTACAATACCGATGCCGTGGTAAATAAACTAAGTGCCAAAATGAGGTAAGTATAAAACTGCTTTGAACCGGCACCAAACCTTTTGCCAATATATTCGGCAGCTGTTTTTACCCCTGTTTTTTTCCATTTGCCTGCAATAAATATGGCTACCAGCAAACCGCTTATGGCCATTGTCAACTGGATCATATTAGACACCAGCCCAAATTTATAAGCGATAGAGCCCCATACCACAAAAGTGCCTGCCGAAAAGTAACTAATAAATAAAGACAGCCCGTTTATCCACCAGGGGGTTTCGCCACCGGCCTCAAAAAAGGCCTGTCCGTTTTTGCTACCCGCGCGGGTAAAGGTAAGGCCGATGCAGAAAATGAGCACTGCAAAAACAGACATCACAATAAAATCTAACTTAACCATATAGGGGAATTTTGACTACGGCGATTTACAATGTTAATTTAGTAAAACAGGTTTTATAATTGAGCCTAAATTTACAAATGGCGGGCAACATGGCAGCATAATAATGTTTGTTATCGGTTAATTATGGAACAATAATATTGGGAGTGCTCCCAAAAATTGGGAATAAACTCATACTTCTCAATGAAAATTTATATACATTTACGCACCAATATTTTCCTGAAGATGAAGAACCACCAGATCACAATTATTGATATTGCCAAAGAATTAAATATTTCAAAATCAACAGTTTCTCGCGCCTTAACCGGGCACCCCAATGTAAAGTCGGAAACACGGAAGGCCGTGCTTGACCTTGCTGAAAAAATGGATTACCAGCGCAACATGTTATCCATTAGCCTCATCACAAATAAAAGTTATACCATAGGCATTATCGTTCCTGAGTTTATGACCTCGTTCTTCCCACAGGTAGTTGTTGGGGCGCAGGAAGAAGCTGCCAAAGCAGGATATAATGTGATCATCAACCAATCGAACGAAAACTATAAGACCGAAGTAGCGAACTCAATGGTAATGTTATCGAGCCAGGTGGATGGGGTTTTAGTTTCGATGAGTAAGGAAACGCGCAATTACGACCACCTTAAAAAGTTTCAACGTAAGGGCATACCTATTGTGTTTTTTAACCGCGTTTGCGATGAGATGATGGTGCCCAAAGTGGTTGTAAACGATCACGATGCTGCCTTTAAAGCAGTTGAGCACCTGATACAGGGTGGCAGGAAACGCATAGCGCACCTGGCTGGGCCCGATAGTCTGGCCATTAGCCGTAAACGGTTGACTGGTTACCTTGATGCTTTGAAGAAATACGACATCCCCGTTTCTGAGGATCTCATCATTCAATACGACCTTACTTTGAGCAAGGTTAAGATCTACATAAAACACTTAATGAGCCTGGACCCGCCACCCGACGCCTTATTCGCGGTAAACGACCCAACGGCCATTGAGGCAATGCAGGTGATCAAAAAAATGGGATTACGAATACCTGAAGATATTGCAGTAGTGGGTTTTGGCGACAATTATGGTTCAAGTTTTATTGAGCCTACCCTAACAACTGTTAACCAACCTGTGCAAGAAATTGGCCGCACTGCCATGACACTATTACTCGGTATGATCAATAAAGATGCATCAGAGTGGAAAGCGGTCACCAAATCGCTCGATGCGAAACTAATCATCCGTAACTCAAGCAAGTCCAAAGGCCATTAATCATTATAACACCTGATAGCGAAAATTGACGCCGGTACATCGGCAAATGGGTGCTCTACCTGTAGGCTGAGTTTGGTGGTAACAATAGCTTTCTCCAGATCAATTACGTTGCGTGATTGATAGTTCCCGGTGTTGCTAAAAATGAGTTTGCCGTTATTATCATATATTTTATAATTACGTACGCAAAATGGCATAACGGTTTCAGGGTGCCCCATTAGTACCGATTCCATTGGGTGGTCATAGTCGGTATCAAAAACCAATTCGATCTTTTTAATGCTCTTAGGTTCATCCCATGCAATAGTGATCTTTGGTTTAGCATCATCCAAACAGGCAACCCAGGCATTGGGGGCTGTAACCGGCCTGTCGATCCCGTTACGTATGTTTTGTACACCAAAAACCTTTAATCCCCCCTTTATTTTTAATGCGATGTTTTCTCCTTCGGGTCTACGCTGGGGGCACCAAAATTCAAACTCGTCAAACCCAATATCTTTAGGGGGTGTTTGCTTGCCATAATTTGATACGGATTTATTGATGATGTTGAATACCGATAGCACCCCTGAAACACGTTTACGCGAAAAATAAAGCCTGACCTGTGGGTTTTTAGGAAACATCAAAAATGCGTAACCCGCATTTTCCATATGAGCTGTAAATTCTATATGAACACAGTTTCGCCCCTGTTGTAAATTAATGATTTGTTTTTCTATGGTCACGTCTGGTGTAAAATTTCCAGCTTTACCGCTTATGCGTAGCTCCAGATCAAGCGTGGTCTGCTCATCACAGTCGGCATGAAAAACCATTCCCGGTATACTTCCTTTCCCTAAAGGGATCATCTGTGCCATTGCGGTATCCAAGGTGCGCTTAATATCACTTTCGGGCAGCTCATCTAATATCAACTCGCTCGATGCGGTAATCAATGCAGAACGTACCAGGTCGGCAGCATCTTTTAAAACTACGCCCGGTATGTATTGTCCGCTCCTTAACAGTTGCTGCTGCAAAGCGGGTATATATCCCTTGTTATAAACATCTACAGGGGTTATTTTTTTATCAATGCATATCTTTGCCGCCATGCCCACAGCCTGTGCTGCATAAGCCCCGGTAGCCATTACCCTTGTTGAACCAAAGGCTACGTGTGTAGCGCTGATGATACGGCCCGCCAAAAACAGATTGGTGATATCTTTACTATACAAACTGCGGTAAGGTATTTGATAAATACCTTTGCTGTGCCATTGGTTGCAGCCCGGCTTTTCGCTAAAAACACCATCGGCGGGGTGCAGGTCTATCGACCAGCCGCCGTATGCCACGGCATCCTCGTGCGTACGCTGTTCAACAATATCTTGTTGTTTCATCAGGTAATCGCCCATAAACCTGCGGCTTTCACGCTTTCCGGGGATCATGCCAACCCATTCAAGCGTGAGGTTCTCGGCATCCGGGAATTTGCCTGAGTTTTTAATATAGTTCCAGGCACCGTATACTACCTTCCAAAGTTCCCATTTTATTTTTTCGGTATCGTGTACAGTATCCAGCCTGCCACCATACTCCAGCCACCACAATTTACAGCCATAATCTTTTGTGTTGAACGACCTGAATTTGGGTATCTCGGTAATATCGCCCATCGCGAAAGTTGGCAGGTGAAATTTGACCGGTTTACCGGTATCTTTACTATAAAAATACAAGCTATGCCCCAATAGCTCGCCGTACTCTTTTGATGGCGCGAACTTTTCGCCAAACTCGTCCTTGTTCTCTGCCCCCATCCTGAACGACGCCCCCGATAAAAAACCTAATATGCCGTCGCCCGACGCGTCGCAAAACAAAGGTGCTTTTATTTGATATTCAGTTGAATTTTGGCTGCAAAAAGCATTAACCTGCGAAATTGTGCGGTCATCCTTTTTATCCAGGCCATAAACAGCGGTATTTAGCAGCAGCGTAATATTGGGTTCGTTGGTTACTTTATCTAATAACACCAGGTCAAATATCAGGGGGTTACCTTCGGGGTTTTTATAAGTATTCTCAACTAATATCTCATCAATAACACCCCCCTCTCGTGCCCATCGGTTATTATTACCCATGTGCGATGTGGCACCCAATATCCATAGCCTTACTTCGCTTGATGAGTTGCCCCCTAATACCGGTCTGTCTTGTACCAATATTACTTTTAACCCGGTACGCGCTGCGGTAACTGCCGCGCAAACCCCGGCAAGCCCTCCGCCAACAATAACCAGGTCGGCTGCTATGCTGTCGGTCTTACATCTTCTTAACGCTGCGAAATTCTCTTTTATCATAGTAGTAAAGCGTGACCAAATTAAATAGTATTCCCAAAGTGGTTCTGCTGGTAAATACAATAAATATTGTGGGAACGTTTCCAATATTTGGGAGCGTTTCCATGAAACAAAACTGCGCTATAGTTAAACCCGTAAGGTTTGTTGTTCATTGGCATACCGTTATTTTGCAAACGCCCCAGCACCAACAGGTTAGATAAACGGGTCATCCTATGGTTCCGGCTATCCTTTTTAACAGGCAACAAAAAGCGGTACAAACGGTCGGCTATGATATGTGCGCCGGCCGAATCGGGGTGCAGCTTATCGGGGTACATCTCCGGATGGTTTATCAGTAACGGATGGAGATCTATCAATTCGCAATGTTCTTCTTCGGCCACTTTTTGGATGACCGGGATAATGAATTTGGGTATATCGGTACAATAAGCTTCATCAGGTTTTTTGCCTAAAAAATTAACCACCGGGCATAGCAGGATAACCCTGGGGTGGTTGGGCAAAGTTTTAAAAGTATGCACCAACAACTTATAATCAACATAAAAACTGTCAATATACTTACGGTAATACGGGCGGCTGTCATTGGTCCCCAATTTTATGAATATGATATTGGCCTTGCTGTTTAACGCATCCTGGTACTGCTGTGTGGCTATGTAAGGGTTGCCCCCGGCATGTAAGGCTGTTTTGCCGCTCGAACCAAAATTGAGCACTTCGTAACCCTTACCCAACATGGCCTGTAATTGCGCCGGGTACGCGTTATGCTCCCTATCGTGAATAAGATAACCATAGGTGATACTATTACCGATGCAAGCTATGCGTATTGGTTTTTGGGCTTTTATGGTTAAACAGCCCAAGTGCAACGTTGCTATCAACAATAATATGCAGCTTAGTTTCTTCATTGTTAGTTTATTGTTTTAACCAAGTCACCGCGTATGAGCACCTTGCCGAGGTATATCACACTTTTATCGTACTTATCGGGGTTAGCGGTAATATCTGCCAACTGATTCGCTCCAAGCAATACTTTTTTATCTGGCATATCGGCTGATATTACAAATTGCACATGGTGTGTCCCATAAGGCACATCAACCAGATCGTACTGGCCTCGGTAACGGTTATTACACCAGTGGCTAAACCTGTTGAGCGGTTTTATTTTTTGGCCATCTATCAAAATATCAAGTTGGCCAACTTCGGGGCCACCCACATCAAATACACCTATTTTATTGCCTTTAAAGCGGAATGAGAACGATGAGCCAGCTTTATCAGCCTGCATCACATACGAGAACCATGGGCCGAACTGTTTGAGGTTGGGGTTCAGTTTTGGATCAACCTTTTGCCACCCGTCGCTAAAATTAATATCATCAGGCGCAAGCATTTTGGCATCTTCCCAATTGTCTTTTATCATGGGCACAGGCAGCGCGTGTTTTTCTTCTATCGCATTGCTTTGCATTTTATTTAGCGAGCGTACAATTGAGCCTGCATAAATGTATCCGCCAAATTCGGTAGGGTGTATACCATCAGAAAACACAGGTTTATCGGTAATTTTGGGGTCGGGTTTAAATATCAGTTTGCCCTGGGCTTCTAATGCCGAAGGCTCCCATCCTAAAAATATGGCGGGGAGCTTATAATACCCGGCCACAGTTTCAAGCTGAATAATATTGTCGGGAAGTTCACCCTTAGCGTATAGCTGACTTTGGCCGCTCATTATCGCGTAGAGCATGCAAATATCTGTTTGCGGGTTATTCTTTATCACCTTGCGGATGATACCCTCAAGGCCTGGCAGATACGATCCGTTTACAGCAAACTCAACAAAAATCAGGTCTGGTTTAAATTTGAGCACCTGCTCTTCTATACGGCAAGAACCCAAGTCTGTACCCGAACCAGAAACGCCCGCATTCATAAAACGAATAGTGTTAGCCGGATATAGGGACTTAATGTATTTAGCAGTTTGGTTACGGTACTTATTATCCATTTGTGTAACACTGCCACCAATAAAAGCTACAGTAAGCGCTTTACCGGATCTTACTTTATTGAAAAAATTTGGCAGGCCATCCCTGGCGATAAGTTCCTTTTCATTATTATAGTCAGAAGGGTGCGCATCATTCGGTAAAGGTCCCGCCTCAAAAAATAAGGGCGAAGCACCCATCTGGCTCGCAGCTATGGCATCTTGTTTTAGAAACTGGGTAGCCACCTGCCCTTGCTTTGTTGTACGGCATGCAAACGCCAATACCACCACCGTAATAATGCAGAATTTAGTTATTAATTTATCGCGCATCATCGTTGCTTTATAATTTCAAAGCGGTGTACAACCGGTTTATTTTGGGCATAAATTGCGTTATGTAACTCCTGCATTTTGATGGTCATACCGGCCTGTTGTTTCTTTATAGGCATGTAATCGTTTTGAAAACTGATGAGGTTTTTATAAGTGGCTGACGATGTATCTTTAACCGCAGCCAGCTTTGTTTTAAAAAACTCTTCGGCACCCGCTACCGAGTAATTGCGCGAACTCATCCGCCCTGCCTCGAGTGCTTTAATATACCGTACTTTGGCTTCCAATTGCCAGTATTGTTGAAACAGCGACAGTATGTTTGCAGCCTGCTTATATTGTGGCGTCGCGGTATTTTGTGATAAATTAATACCCTCGTTTAATTGCTTATTGCTGAATACCCCTACCGGGATAGCATCTATTGTCAATTTATAATTTCCTGTACTCAGATCAGCTATCTTTACTATCTCCTGATCCAGCGTCTCTACAAATGGCACCAGTGCCAGCGCCGGTTGTGCATCTTTTACTACCGGGAAAGGCAGTGCATTTTCTTTCCACTCAAAACTTGTTTTATTTCCAATAGTAGTTATTGCCGGGTGGTTCCCGTTAATAAAGATATCTTTAGCAGAATGACCAATATTGATTGAAAGCGATGATACGATAGCTTTTTGTTCGGTAGAGTTAAGAAACTCATAGGCCATAACAAAATGCCCCATTTGTCCGGGATGAACGCGGTCGGGGCCAATAATTGTTTTGGTCGAATCTGCTTCCTGGTACTTTCTGCCTATCTCATCCATTGGTGTCCAATAGTCAACTACCCTGAGGCCATACTTCATACCAAACGCTTTAACATAACCGGCGCATATTTTTAGCGCCCCGTTGCGTCCAGGTAATCTTACATCAGCCAGTGCGGCATTCTCATCATAAATAGTAGGTGTTTGCAATATTACTCTGCATTTGTACTGCAGCAAGGTATTGATAATGATCTCATAATTTTTGCGATAAGTATCCAAAGCCTGTTGTCGCTTTTCCGCAATTCCTGGCTGAGTGGCAGCTTGCGTGGTGTACAATGTCTTGTCTACATCATTCATTCCTAACTTTACTACAGCAACGGTGGGTTTGTTGATCAGTATATCACTATCCATCCGGGCAATAACCTGGGCGGCCACGTTTCCAGGAACACCACAATTGATAATATCAAGTTTCATATCTGGATAACGTGTGGCATAATAAAGTGCTATCTGGTGAAAAAACCCCCCGTTGTAGGTGATGCTATTGCCAATAAAGCAAACCCTGTCGCCCGTTTTAAAAACAGGCTGTTGTGCGTTAGCAAACAAAGTTGAGATAGCAAGAAAAACCAACAACAAACTGCGCAAAACATAGCTCAGTTTGTTGTTATTACTTATGTGCAAATTAGGGGGCATATTTATTGAACCGTTATGGTGATTTGTTTTACAACCTCCTGGCGGCCGTAAACACTGGCGTTTGCGGCAAGGAATGTTACCACGTAAGTTCCGGCGGCCTTAAAAGTATACTGGTAATCGTTACTGGCCAAGCGGGTCGAAGATTCTTTGACAAACACGCCTACATCACTTGATACTTTATTAAGTAGGATACCGCCGCTATAGGTCCAGTCGTCAATTGCAGTTGTTGCCGTAGCGGCAGTTGGCGCGCCTGTTACAACCAGCGATGTACCTGCGGTAATTACCCAGTTAGCTGTGTTATTGGCCCTGAAAGAAACCCATCCCGGACTAAACACAGTAGCCACGCCATAGTTGGTAATAGCAGTTGTATTAAGGTTGGCAATAGTGTATACACTACCATCGGCCAGGGTGTTAGTTAAAGTAAGGCCTCCAATTGTCCATTTATTTTGGATGGAGCCAGTTGTTGCCCGGTATCTAAAGGCGATATAAACTGGCTTATCAGTTGGGAAATCGGACAGATCGATAGCACCCGACGCCACAACCGTTGCTGTTGTAGCCAACGTTGCACGGCTGGTAATATCGGTCCAGGTAGCCGCCGCGATATTTTGGGCCGTTGTTGCCGAGTCTACACCCATACCCGCGAAATTACTTGACACCAATAGCAGCAATGAATTAGCTTGGGTGCCCGCATTGAGTGCCGTTGTAAATTGTAACTTAGGTGTTCCGGTTGCAGTATACCTGTTAAGATTGGCATAATTGAGCCCCTGCTCACCCGAGAAAAAAGTGATATAGTCCGGATTGCCCGACATATGGAAGGTTACAGGCGAACCTACTGCCCAAGTGGTTTTATCCACAGTAACATCAAAATCGGGTGCTACCTCTGTATCTTTTATTTTAAGACAGCCGGTGCCAAAAAGTGCAATGGCAGCTATTATGGCGAATAGTAATTTTTTCATGTGCTTATAATTAACCGGTTGGTATGTTACCAGCCCGGATTTTGTGTCATCAAATTATTTAAAGATATTTCGTTTGCAGGTATAGGTTGTAAAAGGTTAGTTGTTGATATCAGGTTACCTGGCAATACTGCAAATGCTTTGTACGTAGATGGTGCATTAATATTGTCTTCGGCACTTACAGACTGTAAGGTTGATATATAGATACCCCATCGTACCAGGTCAAGTTTTCTCCAGCCTTCAAAGCAAAGCTCGCGCGCGCGTTCATCTTGTATAGTTTGGCGGAAAGTTGCTTTATCCGCAAAAGCGGCATCTTTCAGGTCGGCATCAGTAAGTAATTGCAGCGAGGCCGTAAGCACACCACCAGTACCGCCGCCGCCGCTTATAGTTATGGTTGGCGTTGATGTGTAGAACGTTCCATGATTATTCATCGTAACAGCGGTTATTTTACCTCCGGCTACTGTGGCAGTTGCTGTAGCACCACTACCACCACCGCCATTTATGGTTATGGTTGGCGCAGTAGTGTACCCGGTACCTGCATTAGTTATTGTAAGCTGTTTAACCCCTTCGCCGTTCAATAACTTACCGTAACCACGTTCTCTTACCAAATTTACGGCGGCTACTGCAGCCGGTGTAGGCCCGTTAACTTCGTTATCAGCCTCGGCAAACATTAGCAACACATCCGAATAGCGTAACATCGAAAAATTAGTAGGGGTACTGCTTTGAAAACGTGCTGCAGTAAGCTCATAAGCACGATCAAACTTATTGGGTTGCCTGTCGTATATCTGGGCTGCGGTATAATTTGTTTTGCCGGTGGCCTGGTTGTTATTTGTATATTTAAAATAAGCAATTGCCACATCTCGCCGCAGGTCTAACGATTTATCCGGTATCTGGGGGTCTGTTAAATTGGGGTCTTTTTCGTAGTAGTTGTACATACGTTGGTGTATCCTGTAGGCACCGGTAACAAGCGGATATAAATTATTGGTTTGCGTAACGCCCAAAATAACGCTTAAGGCTGGTGCATATTCGGTATAGGTATCACCCTGCCCTGTTGTGTAATATCCAATTTCCCAAAGGCTTTCTTTTGTATCGTACAGGTTTTGCACCATGTTGATGAATACCTGGCTATAAGAGGCATTGAGCTGGTGTAAATTAGAGTCCATTACTTTTTTGGCCCAGGATGCGGCAAGTGCGTATTTGCTTGCATCGTTATTGGGGAAACCTGCGGCGTATAAACAAACCCTGGCTAAAATACCCCTCACTGTTGATTGAGTTATCCTTTCGTTGTATGGGTATGCGGTTGCCGGCGCCACAAGGGGCTCTGCTGCCGTCATTTCACTAATAATAAACTCATACACCTGTTTAAGTGGAGTGCGGGCAATATTTACATCTAAAACTGATTGGGTGGGATCTGTTCTGAGCGGAACATCGCCAAAATTTTCAACGAGGATAAAATAGAAAAAGGCACGCAAAAACATTGCTTCGCCCTTGGCTATTGCACGGTGGCCTTCGTCCATAACGGGTTTATTAATATTGGCTAATACAATATTTGCCCGCTGAATGCCTACGTAACAAGTGGACCATATGCTGAGAATTAAAGGATCGCTCGACGTGTAAGTTAGCGTTCGTGTGCCTGTGCCACTTGCAGCAAAATACATCTCATCGCTAAGGTTAAGGCTGGTAGCCATACCATCGGGGTTAGTGGGCCCCGTAAATGAACTACCAAATAAGCCTCCTTTTCCAAGTTGGTCATATACAGCCGTTAGGGCTGTTTGTAATTGGGTTTCGTTAGTAAAATATGTTTCGGTAGCCAAAAAATCAGTCGGGCTTGCATCAAGTGCCTTTTTGCATGAACAAAGGCTTGATAAAATGATCGTTAATATGATTATCTTCTTCATGATCAGATGAAATTTAAAATGTGAGTGATGCACCGGCAACTAATACACGGGCTGGAGGGTATGATGAATAATCAAAACCAGGGGTTAACGGGCTGTCTCTAACCGAAACATCGGGACTGCTGCCGGGGTAATGTGTAAACATGGCGATATTTTGTGCTGATACATATACACGTAAAGTACGTATCCGCATTTTATCGACCACCGATTTTGGTAAGGTATAACCTAAGGATGCGGTTTTGAACGACAGGTAAGAGCCATCAACAATATCACGGCTGTAATTGTAATTTGTAGTTGCCCCGCCGGCCCGCGGTATATTGGTGTTGGTGTTGGTGGGCGTCCATCGGTTGGCAAAGTCGGCAAACTGGTTGGTATTCCCATTTGCCCCGCTTTCAAAAGCAAGGATATTATTATCCATTATCTGGTTGCCGTAAACAAACTGGAAGAATATGTTAAGGTCAAACCCTTTATAATTGAACATATTGGTAAAACCGCCTGTAAAATCAGGGTTTGGGTTACCGATGATAGCATAATCGTTGGCGTTGGTAATACCATCATGATTTAGGTCCACAAATTTGATATCGCCAGGTTTAATGTTACCACGTGTTGCAGCGGTATTATTTGACGGTACGCTTGATTTTAAAACATAAGTGCCGTTGGTGCTTTTATCAAAATCGCTGTATTGATAAACCCCGTCGTAAATAAGACCATAAAACATAGCGACCGGCTGCCCCACTTTGGCAATATAATAAGGAATAGAGACACCATTTATACCTGTTGTGGTTATTGATTCCTGGTTTTGAGTGAGTGATAGTACTTTGTTTTTGTTAAACGATATATTGAAACTGGATGTCCATTGTAATTTACCTTTCGCAATATTTATAGTATTCAAAGTAAATTCTAAGCCGGTGTTAGAAATCGACCCTACGTTTTTTATGGCTTGCGTATAACCGGTTGTAATTGGCAACGAGGCATTCAAAAGCAAGTCCGATGTAACTTTGTGATAATAATCGGTTGTTAAACTTATCCTGCCCTTTAAAAACTCCAGGTCTAAACCCAGGTCTGCCTCTGTAGTTGTCTCCCATTTCAGATCAAGATTGGTCAACGTACTTGCAATAGCACCTTGAGTTGGGGTTGCATTGCCAAATGAATAATAAGAACTGGTAAAGTTTAAAGTTGAGAAATATGAATATGGAGGTATACCATTATTACCTATGGCACCATAACTTGCCCTGAATTTTGCATCAGAGATAAAAGGCAAGTTATTCATAAAAGGCTCGGCACTAATGCGGTAAGCAACCGCTGCCGATGGAAAGTAACCCCATTTGTTTTTAGGCGGAAATTTGGAAGAACCATCGGCCCTAATGGTACCAGTGATATAATATTTAGACTTATAATTATAGTTTGCACGGGCAATGTACGATTGGAGCGCATAATTGCTTGATGTTGCGATCACTGTACCAGGTGTTCCTTCGTCAAGGCCACTTATCCCTAAAGACTCATTTGGCAGGAAAGTGGCGGAAGAGCCGTTGGTAGCCTGTGCGGTGGTTTGCAGTGAATAACCAACCGTTGCGTTAAATGTGTGATTACCTATAGGTTTGGTATAATTAAGCTGCCCTTCGGTAGATAGTGTTGAAACCTTTGAATTGGTGACGCTGCCGTTAACCCCTTTAATACTCCCTACTATGCTTGCACCGTTATACGTTTGCGAATTAAAAAACTGATCGTGTTCGTTACTAACTGTATTTACACCACCCGCTATGTGCAGGCGCAAGTCGTTAAAAATGCGATAATCCACACTTCCGGTTGCAAATATTGGGGTACTAATAGTTTGATCGAAAGCGTTTTGCGCCTGTATAAAAGGGTTAACTCTTGGTGGGGCACTACCTATATCAGGATCTTGCAGTTGCGTGGTAATATCAATTGTTGGATCTACCTGTATTGGCCTGTACCCCCACAAATTTGGCATAAACGCAGAGTAACCGCCATTTGCGCTGGCCGGGTTACCAAACTGTTTACTGTTGCTCAACCGCACCATAACGCCCACTTTTAGCCGATCAGAAAGTGTTTGATCAATACTAATACTCCCCTGATACCTTTTATAACCAGTATTGATAATGATACCATCCTGGTTTAATATTGACCCGCTTACAGAATATTGCGTTTTATCGGTACCTCCCCTGATAGATAAATTATGGTTTTGATTGATGCCCGTGCGGAAAACCAAATGATACCAATCAATGGGTTGTACATTTTTATAATCATCCAGCGTTTTACCTATATTGGTTGTGTATTCGGGGCCGTAAAGCGAAGGCGAAATTTCGAGCTGCAACTTTACAAACTCATATGGGCTTAAAACAGCTACACGTCGCAGATCTTTCTGTGTGCCGTAATACGCGTTATAATTGACTTCAGGATCGCCTATTTTACCTCGTTTGGTAGTAATTATAATAACCCCGTTTGATCCCCTGGCGCCATATATAGCTGTAGCCGACGCATCCTTCAGCACATCAAGCGATGCTATATCGTTAGGGCTTATGGAGTTCAAATCAAAGTTCTCTATCGGGAAACCATCAATAACATATAAAGGTGTGTTACTACCTGTAATAGAGCTCCCCCCTCTAACTACTATGCTTGTGCTTGAACCAGGTTGCCCGTCGAAAGAATTTACGCGAACCCCGGCCAAGCGGCCTGCCAATGCATCATCGATAGATTTAACCGGAGCTTTTTCAAGATCGGCCATGTTTGCCACCGCTACCGCCTCGGTAAGATTTTTCTTTGCTGCTTTTCCATATCCAATATCTACAATAACAACTTCGCTAAGGCTTTTGGTGTCTTCGGTAAGGGTTACATTAACAGTAAAATGGTCGTTTGCAGAAAGTTCTACTGTAGTATAACCAATAAAACTAAATACCAGTACCGGATTGGTAACCGTAGTTTTAATTGTGTACTTACCATCCTTATCGGTTGATACAGCAACATTGGGGGCACTTTTAATTTTAACAGTCACACCTACCAGGGTTTCCCCATCGGTGCCTTTTACAACTCCATTAATAATTCTCTCCCCTGTATTTTGCGCCATTGCAACTGATGCAACAAACAATAGCGCACACAAGGCAGTAAAAAAAGTTAACGGTGGTTTAAAAAACTTTAATAAGTAAATAGGTTTCATCATAATTTGGGTTAATTAGTTAAAATTGGTAACCAAATATAAGTTAAGGCTTTACGCTTATGAGTTAAAAAATAGGCATATATTTCACTGGGAATGCTCCCATTTTTTGGGAACGCTCTCAAACAAGCAGGTAAGTACAGGACATTGCACTACTCAAAATGGGCAGACCGACTGTTCTAAAATTTCTTTTAAGAAAACCACCCGTTGGTGTGATAATAGCATAAAACGATTGACGGGCTAACAAGACCATCAATATTATTTTGTCTTACTTTCCCAACTATCCGTCCGGAACGAAACAGCTGGTAGACCATCCTTGTTATATAAATTAAGGCTGCCCGGATTATCGGCCCAAGCGTAGCGCACGGTAGCGGGTACCGGCACCTCTTCGCTCCAAACCTCAACGGTATTTGAGCCGGTTATTCTGGCTTTTGCCCAATGATATTTATGATCGGCGCCGGCAATTGAAAACCCCCGTATCATTTCGTCCCCATCTTTGCTTTGTAGGTTGCTTGTCCTGGTGTTAAATGTAATAATGGCTTTGCTATTTTGGATACTTATGCTTTTATACATTGGGCCTAAGTACACTGCATCCCGATGGTATACCGCTGCCAATGCACATAAGGCAAGCCTATCGCCAACATCTTGTTTGTTTTTAGGATGCAAGTCGCCGTCGCCGGTATCCATGGCGGTTGCCATGGCGGTATTTGGTAAACTCAATGCCGAGGCCTGCGCTTCCCGTATCTCGGCCCAACTGCTCTCTGTTGGCTGTAAAGGAGGTTTAGTGTAATTTGCCAGCGACACGAACAGGAACGGAAAGTCTCCCTCGCCCCAGTGGTTACGCCAATCGGTTATCAGGTTCGGAAAAATACGGTCGTATTGTTTTGCCCTGCCCGCGTTACCTTCGCCCTGGTACCATATCACACCACGTATGCCAAATGGCATGAGCGGACTTATCATACCGTTATAAAGTATGGTGGGGTAATCGTTTTTTTGAATATCCAACCCATGCTCTAATATCTGCGCAAGTTTAAATTTCCACGTGCCGGCCAGGCTTTGCTTACCAACGCTGGTAGAAACAAACATATCATCGGGTTTGCCTACCATACCACCAATGCCGCTGCGGTTCAATATGCGAACGGTGAGTAAGTTTTTGCCTTCTTTTAAAAACTTAGGGTCAACTTTGTAAATACGGTCACCCACGTTAAGGGTTTGCCCAATAGCTTCGCCATTAAGGTATGTCCAATCGTCATCATCTATTCGCCCTAAATGTATTTCGATGGGTTGCATGGCTTCTTCTTTTGTCAGGGTAAATTCTTTCCGGCTCCAGCCTACACCAACAAAAAGCGGGTTCCATGGTGCAGGTACCTGCAGGTCAGACCAGGTGCTGATGTCCAACCCCTGATCGGCATACACGGCTACGTTATTTATCATACCCGCGTCTTTTGTTGGAAATTCGCCCGCGAATTTTGTGATCGCATCCACCCGTTCCTGCTTTTGCTTAACCAGGTCAATACTTTGTAACTCTTTAACTTTGGCTTTGAAATCTGTATCGCGCAGCATATTATCTGGACTCGACCAAATCTCGGCCATGGTGCCGCCAACATTACTACTGATAAGGCCTATGGCTACATTCAATTTTTTATGCAGGTTACGGCCAAAGAAATATCCAACTGCCGAAAATTTTCGGGCGGTGGCAGGAGAACATGTTACCCAATGGCCGCCCTCAAGATCGTCTTGCGGGAATTGCGACAGGCGGCTGGGCACATTAAAAAACCTTATACCAGGATAATTGGCGTCAGCTATTTCCTGCTCCGCATTATTTGCTGATTCTAACTGTAGGCCCATATTGGATTGCCCGGTACAGGCCCAAACCTCACCTATCATAATATTATCAAAGGCCATTTTACTGCTACCCTCTATACGCATGGTATAAGGCCCACCATATTCCATTTTTGGCAAAAAAGCAGTCCATTTACCATGAGTCCCGGCTTTGGTTTTGATCACCTTACCAGCAAAATAAATGCTGACCTGTTCGCCTTTTGCGGCGCGGCCCCATACCGGGTTAGCTTTACCTTGCTGCAATACCATATTCGAACTGAATAGCTTTGACACTGTTAAACCAGATGATGTACGCCCGTTTGTGGTTCCTTCTGGAACCAGTTGGGCAATACTCAACGATGCTGTACAAACTATTAACGCAAATAAACCAATGGCGCCCCTGATCAAATTTTTCATGATAGTAATTTTCGCTGCTGATGTTTACTGTTGTGCCAGACCCGTATTTTTCAAGATAAAATCGACTATTACTGTTGGGTTGGGCAGACTGTGCGGATGGTGCTTAAAACCCGGTTTATGGTATACGGTAATATCGCCGCCTAACTCTTTTACCATTTTCTCGAACGGGATAGTATTTTCTTCGGGTGGTACTACCTCGTCGGCATCGGCAAGCAGGTGCAACATGGGGTAATGCCCTTTTACAATTTGCTTTACCTTATTAATAGGGCTGCCCGCAAACGCAGCCTCATCCTCAGGGGTTTTCAGGTTAAAATCTGTTTGTACTTTTACCCAGTCGCCTTTACTGCCGGGGCCTTTACCTTTTGCACCGGGCCAGCTTTTAAGATCCAGCACGGGGTTATCGGCGTAAACGCATGCCACTTTTTTAGGGTTTTGGGCAGCCCAATTATACACATAAACACCGCCACGGCTCATGCCTTCCATTGCAGCTTTTTTTGCAAGGCCTGCATTACGCACAAGGTCATAAAAACCATTCCAAAGGGCAACCGACTCGGCGTTTCCGTATAACTCTACCACATCGCAATACACAATGTGGAAACCGTGCTCCAAGAGCGCAATGTCGGTCTGCGGCTCGTGCCCCCAAAAGCGTGCACGCCAAACCCAGGGATGGCCTTTGGCTGTCCATTTGGGTTGTACCACCTTGCAATTGCGCCCGTTATAAGTAAAGTCGGCGCAGTTGTAGCCATAAAACGAGGTGATCTTTTCTGCAGCCGGTAGCTTTGCCGATATGTTGAATTTGACATCGCGATCCTGCCTGATCAATTGATATAACCGGTTGGCGATGATCCCTGCGCCTTCTTTGTGGGGATGGATGCCATCGGGCAATAGTTCGGGCTTGTCAATGAACAGAGAATGCAGGTCTATCACCTCCAAACTGTCTTTATACGCAACCTGTTGTATTAGCGGGATGATCTTTGTTTTGATGACCCCATCAAAAATGCCATTCGAATCGGTTTTGAAAGATGGTAGTGGCAATAATAAAACTATCCGGGGATGCGAACTTAGTTGTGCAAATGATCTGATCAACTCCTCATAGTCATTTTTAAATTCTCCTAAAAATGGGCGATTAATAGCTTTACTATCATTAGTGCCGAGTTTGATGAATACGATATCAGGGTTGCTCTCTAATGCCTGTTTGTATTTCGGTGTTACCCAATATGGGCTATTACCTTTTTTTAGTAAAGTTGTTCCGCTTACGCCGAAGTTAGTTACCTGGTATTTATCACCCAATAAAGCCTGCAATTGTGCAGGGTACGAGTTTACCTGCGGGTCGGTTATTCCCGCCCCTGCGGTGATGCTGTTGCCCACGCAGGCGATTTTAATTTTGTTTTGTGCCAATGTACCATGACCCATCAAAACGATGACAAACAACAGGACGGCGCTTATTTTATTTTTCATGTAGGGGTGATATTTTTTAGTTAGCTACCGGGAACACCGATACCCGCAGCATGGTGCTGCCGTATGGTACCAGGGTTATCATCTCAGTTTGTTTTGATGTTTTGTAAGTGCCCACGGCCGGCAGATCTGGTGTATACCTGTCTTCCAAAAGTCGGTATTGCGCCACCTTCTTTGCCGGGACCTGTATGACTATTGGTGCTCTCCCGGGATCAAACGGGTAAGCTGTGCTTCCTGTCCTTACCACCCGCACCTTTCGTGCGAAATTGGTTTTATTCACTGCCAGCGCGTAGTTCCAATCCCCGGAAGGGCGAATATCTAATGCCGGGAAATTAGGGTCGGGTGAATGTTTTCCGCCAAGGTTTTTGTAAGTGGCAGTATCTACCCTCACCTTTTGAGGAACAGCGAATGAATATAACAACGGACCGCGTTCCACGGCAAGCCCGCCTGAGTCGCATTGTATTAATTTGGCGGCCATAGGTAATTGCAGCATTATTTTATCGCCGTTGGTAAACTTGCGGTTAAGGGTAATAAAAGTGCCGCTTTTAACAGCCCCCTGATAAGGCTTGCCGTTAACGGCAACCGATGCCGCTTTACACCATACAGGTATACGAAACGAAAAAGCCATATCAACTGCTTTAGTGGTATTGAAAACAAAACTAACCTGGTTTGAAAACGGGTAACTGGTGTTTTCTTTTATGATAACCTGTTTACCATTGGCAAGGGTCACCTTTTCTTCTGACGGCCCATATAGTGCCGCTATGGGGTTCCCGTCCTTATCGCGCATCCACATACGTGCTACGTAGTTTGGCATAAAACGGTGTACGTTGCCGGCGCAACATTCAGTTTCGTGGCAAGGCCAGTAGGCCATCCATGTTGAGCCATGTTTAAATCTGTTTTGGTTTGAATTGCCTGTAGCCACCACCTGGTTAACACTCGAAAAATATTGTAGCTGCTTAAAATCCTTAGACACCGCGCCCGGGCCGGCATTAAATACCGCCTTTTCGATATGGTCGGCCCATTGGGCATCGCCGGTAGCCATCAGCAAATAACCCATGGCCCAGGTATAATCGGTAATGTCGCAGGTTTCGTGGCTGTGCAACGGATTTTTCCCGGCCAAAAATTCGCTCGAACTTGGTACACCATCAGGTAACATGTGGTCGCGGTCAAGCTTTTTCATAGCGTTAACAGCTGCGTCCAAATATTGTTGCTTTCCCGTAAAGGAGTACAATATGGCAGGCAGTTTCGACATTTCCATATAGGTTACGCCATGCAGCACCACCTTTTCATCCGAAACGCTATTTTTTAAATTCAGCTCAAATCCACCCAAAGCATAAGCCTTTTCCGACAGATCGAGCAATGCTTTATCTCCCGTTTTTCCATAAGTCCATAACGCGCCTTCAATGTTTACAATGGCGCGTTTAAAGTTACCAAGCTCCTCAGGCGTGTAACTTAAATAATGTTTGTGCAGGGCATCAATAATCCGTTGGTCGCCGGTTGCCATATACTCAGCTTGCATGGCCCTAAAAAACACCGCTATGGGCCATTGACTTGCAAATAAACTCGGGCCAAGCCTGCCATTTGGCTGCACATGCGCCAGGGTGTAATTAACGCCCGCCCGGCCTTTAGCTATAAGGTCGGCATCATTCAATTCATAACCCAGGCGCAGCAAGCCATCGGTATAGTAGGCGGTTTGTTCATATCGCCACCAGTTGTCGCCATGTTTTTCATCAACACGTTCAATTACACCCGCCCAAAGGCAGGAGTTAAAAGGGTACGACAAAACCTCGGGATGGCCGGTTAATCCCGAACGCTGGCGGTTTAAAAATTCAAGCAACCAGCCCTTAGGCGCGTTGGCCGTCATAGGGCTTTCGCGAAATTTATCAAAACGGGGAACAAGATCACCGGTTGGCCCAGTTTTAACAGCTGGGGCTTTGACAGCGAAGATACCCACACCAGCCACAGCACAGATACCTGCAATTGCTAATAATCTTTTCATGATCAGTTATTTAACACTGTAAATTCTTTACTCAATTTTATATCGGTTGATGAAGCGCCTAACATCACTTTAAATTTCCCCGGCTCAACGGTCCATTTCATATCCTTATCTAACAAAGCCAGGTCAGCAGGGTGCAGGGTAAATTTTACCGCTTTGGTTTCGCCTGGTTCAAGGCTAACACGTTCAAAACCCCTAAGATCATAATCATAAGTGGTTACGCTGCTTACCTCGTCTTTCAGATACAGTTGTACCACTTCGTCGCCCTTTAGTTTACCGCTGTTGCGGATGTTTACCGTTACCGCTATGTCAGCATCAGGTTTTATAGTTTCGGCGCTTATTTTCAGATCGCTGTACTCAAATGTGGTATAACTCAAACCAAATCCAAACGGGTACAAAGCCCCATTTACACTCGTTTTACCATAGCCATTATTTCCACTGGTAGCCTGCCCGGCTTGCGATGCTGGTTTGAATGGGAAATTATATTCTATCTGCCCTACTGTTTTCGGGAAGGTATTGGTGAGTTTACCGCCGGGGTTATTATCGCCAAATAAGGTTTCGGCAATTACCTTTCCGCTTTGCGGGCCAGGGAACCAGGCTTCCAATATAGCGGGCAGGTAGCGGTTTTCCCAGTTAATGGTTAAGGGCTGACCGTTGATCATTACCATTACCACCGGCTTACCTGTAGCATACAAGGCTTGCAATAATTTCAACTGTCTGCCGGGTAAATTTAACCCCGTGCGCGATAAACCCTCACCTACCTGTTTTTCACTTTCACCCACAACGGCAATGATCAAGTCCGACTGTGTTGCTTTGCTTACGGCCTCATCAATACCATCCTGCTCGGCCTTGGTGAGCGGTGTTTCAATGATCTCGCTTTCGGGCCAGGTAGCATCTATCACATCGCAGCCTTTGGCATAGCTTACTTTTGCTTTGTTGCCAACGTAGCTGGTTATCCCTTCCAATACCGAGGTAACCTTGTTATTGGAGGGGCCGTAGCGGCTGGTAGTGTAATTCAATTCGGTAGCCAAAGGGCCCGTAACCAAAACATTCTTTACTTTATTTACATCCAGCGGCAACAGACCATTTTCGTTCTTAAGCAACACCATCGATTGGCGGCTTATCTCCATCGAAACCGCCTCGTTTGCGGCAGTATGTACCGACTTGTTAGCTGCCAGGGTATCTGCAACGTACGGATGATCAAACAGCCCAAGCTTGAATTTTACACGCAACACATCGGCAACTCGTTGGTCTAATACCTTCATCGATACACTGCCCTCTTTCACCAGTTCACGCAGAGGTAAAATATAATCGCCGGGCATGGTAAATTGGGTACGCACGTTCAAACCCGCTTCAATGGCCTGTTTAACCGCGCCTTTCATATCATCGGCAACGTGGTGTTTTTTATAGATAAACTCCACAGCTTCGCTATCCGAAACCACGTACCCCGTAAAGCCAAACTGCTGTCTTAACAATTCGGTTAAAAAGTAATAACTACCGGTTATGGGCACGCCATCCCAATCGTTATAACTGCTCATCACCCCCAACGGGGCGGCCTCTTGTATCACCCGGCGAAAAGGGTATAAATACAATTGGTGCATTTCGCGCGGGGCAACATGCGGGTCGGTACGGGCATCGCCATCGCGGCCGCCTTTGGGCACACTATATACTGCGTAGTGTTTTAATGTTGATGCCACCCCCTGCTCCTGCACGCCCAAAACCATTTGCTTACCTAACTCGGCAATTAAAAAAGGATCTTCGCTATAACATTCAGGCACCCGGCCCCAACGCTGGTCGCGGGCTGGGTCGAGTATGGGGGTGTACACATTGGTATAACCTAAGGCCTTTGCTTCGGCACCCACAATATCGCCGGCTTGCCTTACCAATGCTTTGTTCCAGGTGCTGCCTATGTTAATTGGAGCGGGCAGTGGTGTAGCCCTATCATGACATAAACCATGTATACCCTCATTGGTAAAATCCACCGGGATGCCCAGCCGTGTTTCCTCAACAAACCACCGCTGTACGGTGTTAATTGCCCAGCCGTGTTTACTGAATGGGTATGAGAATTGGGTTTTGGCCTTGGTGTTATATGCAAGGCTGTTCAGGTCTTCGTCAATATTGGCAATACCATCTTTCCATATCTCGGTTTTCCAGGCGGGGGTAGGCAGTTCATCTTTCAGTACCCGGCCATAGCCATACAGGGTAGCTGTTTGACAGGTTTTCTCATCCAGGGTCATCTGCGAAAGCAGATCGGCTATGCGTTTTTCAACAGGTTGTGTAGGGTCTTCAAAAATGTCTTTTTTGCCATTTTTGTTAAAGTCTATCCAGCCATTATGATATAGCGAAGCCTGCTGTGCAAATGATGTCCAGGTAAAACAAAGCGCTACAAGCCTTAATATTGTTTTTTTAGCCATGCTATATTTTGGTTTATTGGTAAGGCAATTTACAACCTTCCCGCTAAACGCATCTTATCAATTAATAGTGATCGCTTTAGTTTGCCGGATATCTTTTGATGAAGCTGCCACCAAAAGCTTGTATTCGCCTTTTTCAACCTCCCATTTCATGGTTTTATCGTTAAAAAAAGCCAGGTCGCTTACGTTTACAGGTATGGTAACCGTTGCCTGTTTACCGGCGACAACCCATACTTTTGCAAAGGCTTTTAATTCCTTTTCGGGACGCATTACTTTTGAATTGGGCTTGGCAACATACAATTGAACTACTTCTTTACCCGAATATTTTCCGTTGTTCTTTACGGTCACAGTTACCATGATCTTTTCGCCTTGCCTGTAGGCTGTTTTATTGGTAACCGCACTTGTATAATTATAGTTAGTGTACGATAAGCCATAACCAAAGGGGTACAACGGCTCGATGTTTTTGGTATCGAACCAACGGTAGCCAACCAATAGGCCTTCTTTATAGTCGGCTGTCAAATTATCATACGGAAAAGTATGCAGGGCATGCGCCGGTGAATCATCCAGTTTTGCCGGGAACGTGAACGGCATTTTGCCCGATGGATTTACTTTACCACTCAATACATCGGCCAGGGCGTTGCCTTCTTCGGCACCATTATACCATTGCCAAACAACGGTATGGTTGTTGTTTTTTATCGCGTTCAGATCGTACGGTGCGCCGCCAACCATTACCACAATGGTATTGGGGTTAACTGCCGAAACCGCGTCAACCAGTTGCTGCTCACCAAAGGGCAACGCAAGTGTTGTACGGTCGTGCCCCTCACTTTCATAATCGCGGTTGCCGCCGATGAACACAATGGCCGCGTCCTTGGTTTTAGCCAGCGCAACGGCTTGCGCGATCATCTCTGCATTAGGCTTATTGGCTTCTTCTTTTTTCTCATCGGTATAGCTTTGCTTAAAATCGGGCTTGTAGCCTTGCGCAAACTCAATATCTACTTTATTACCAAACCTGTTTTTTAACCCTTGTAAGTTAGTTACTTCGTAACGTGCCTTTACTCCAGCCCCGATACCCCCCTTGTGAAAAACCTGGGTAGCATTATCCCCTATTACTGCAAGGCTTTTTATTCGCGAGGTGTTTAATGGCAACAGGTTCTTGTCATTTTTCAGTAGCACAATAGCTTCTGATGCAATGTCGTAAGCCACCTTGCTGTGCGCCGGGGTGTTGATGCTCCCGGCAGGTTTACCGGCGTTCATGTTGGTGTGGTACATTAACCAAAGGATGTGGTAAACCTTCTCGTCTATTAGTTTTTCGCTTACAAAGCCCATTTTTACCGAGTCTAACAGGGGCTTGGCAAAATAGTAGTCGTCATACGGTTTATCGGTACCCATCTCTACATCCAAGCCGTTTTTGGCGGAATTGACCGAACTATGGGTACCTCCCCAGTCGGACATTACCACACCTTGAAAACCCCACTGCTTGCGCAGGATGTTATTGAGCAAGTATTCATTTTCGGCACAATAAACACCTCGAAATTTATTGTAGGCGGTCATTATGGTCCAGGCCCCGCCTTTTGTAATGGCGGCTTTAAAAGCGGGCAGGTATATCTCCTGCAAAGTGCGCTCATCAACCACAGCGTTTACCTTACGGCGCTCTGTTTCCTGGTTATTTACCGCGTAGTGCTTTACACACGCGGCCACGCCCTGGGTTTGGATGCCTTTGATAGCCGCAACAACCAGTTGGGCATTCAGGTAAGGGTCCTCGGAATAATATTCATAGGTACGGCCGTTAAGGGGTGTACGGGTAATATTTATACCCGGCGCTAACATTACATCCTTGTGGCGCGCACGCGTTTCTTCGCCCAAAGCTACACCAAACCGGTTGGCCAATGCCGGGTTCCATGTTGCAGCCACAGCCGATCCATTAGGAAAGAAAGTTGCTGAGTCGGTTGTCAAACCTGCCGGCGACCAGTCTGATCGCACCTCCTCGCGAACGCCCAAAGGCCCGTCATCGCTCATCAACTGTGGTATACCCAAACGCTTAACACCCGCCGATGAGAATTTCGCGTTGGCATGGAGCATCCCTATCTTTTCTTCGAGCGTCATTTTTTTGATGAGCGCTTTGATCTTGGCATCGGAAACCACAATGGGTTTTGTTTGGGCCTCACAAATATTGGCGGTGGCAAACGTTGCAAAAACAATAGAAAGGTATGTGATCAATATTCTTTTCATTTGGTTTATAATTATCAATTTTTAATATCGCCCAATAACAACAACCACCCCGCATAGCATGAATATTCGTTGTAACGGCTTAGGTCGCCTATTACATTATCGGCCTTTTTAAGGATCGTCATTTTATCCAGTTTCTCGTCCGATACTGTAAAGGTAACCTCATGGTCGCCTGCATCCATTATTGGCAAGCAGAAATAATTGGAATGGTAATAGCTGCAATACTTATCAAACCGGGCATATAACTTGGGTGTACCACCATCAACAACAACACTGTACTGCCCCACACCGGGGCCTATTACATCGTAAATACCGACAAGCCTGCCTTTAAATTTTACATTAATGGCCGCGCCTGCCTGGTTGGACTTGGTGAGATAAGGGAATTTATTGCGAAAGGCTTTAGCTACCGTATCCTGATCACTTAATTCCTGCCAATCGCCGGTTTTGGTAAGCTCTTTGATTGATATCATTTTGGCGCTCTCCCAATTATCAGCCACATAGGTTTTAGACAGATCGTGCTTAAATGTTTTTGTGTTATCGCGGATAAGTTGCAACGAGCGCGTGAGCACCTCGGTATATATTTTGTGGCCCGTTTTTGCAAGCGGGTGAACATTATCTGTTGAAAAAACTATCTTATCAGGGTGCTCTTCGGGTTTTCCCTGAAATATCAATTTGTTCTGGCTTATCAGCGATATCACTTCGGGGCCAAACTTTACCGATGGGATATCATAAAACTGTGCCACATGCTCCATCGCCAGCATAGATGGCCATAGTTCGCCTTTTTGCAGGGTGGGCACAAATTGTCCCGATAAGGTATAAACAAAACAAATATCCGTATGCGGGTCTGAATGCCATATCTGCCGCACAATTCCTTCCATAGTTTGGCGGATGCGTTCGGGCGCGAGGCCGCCATCGTTAACAGCAAACTCAACAAAAACCAGATCGGGCTTATAGTCGATCACATCATTTTTAACCCTAAAAACACCAAGGTCAGACCCTGTACCACCTACACCGGCATTAATGTGCTTGATATTTGCCTGTGGGAATTGCTGTTGAAACCAGGCCAGCGACTGCTCCCGCCAGCCGCCCTGTGCGGCGGTAATACTGCCTCCAAAATAGGCTATGGTTACTGCTTTGCCCATCTTTACTTTCGCAAAGAAATTGGGTAAGCCTTTGCGGGGTTTAAATTCCTTCAGATCGTTCAGTGTATCTGTTTGCGCTTTTAACGGTCCCGAAAACAGCATCATCGCAACAGGCAAAAACAATATTGATAATTTTTTAAATTTCATTTGTAGAGATGTTATTACCAGTAAGCAAACTGATACGGGTCAAAAAATTTATATAGGGGCGAATAAAAGCTAACTTCCTGCACTTGTGTAGATGTTGTGGCCGGTGGCTTATCCTGATCGTAAGCCATATTTGCCCAAAAACCAAAGCCCCCCCTGCCCGATACTATTTTAAGGGTAATAATGTTTTCACCTTTGCGTAAGGGCACGTTCAGCACATATTCGTTGGCGTGTTTTGAGTGGTTTTTAACAACCTGCAATACAGGCTTACCGTTTACCCAGGCGTTCATCCAAAAATCAACACCCAAACGCAAGGTGGCCGTTTGTGCAAACCCGCAATTTACCGTTTTGGTAACGTAGGCTATCGCGTTCTCATCAACACCATTAAAAGCTTTGGCCAGGTCTACAAAGCCACTTGCATCGGCATTTACGGTTTTGCGCCAGTCCAGCAATTTGCCTTCTTTTGTTTTATAGGTAGGATTAGGGTTTTCGCCGCCATCAATAGCATCCTGTTCGCCGGGATACGGGGTATCCAAAGTTTTTTTCTGATCAGATGTATTATCCAGGTAAGGCCCTAATACCTTCCATGTACCGAGGGTTTGAAACTGCGGGGGCAACGATACCATGGTTAAACGCTGCGCGGCCTCGTTGGCAGGATGCGATCCCAAATTGGTTAATAACTGCGCCGTTAACTGGTTTAAGCGAATAACACTTAATTGTACTGCTTCGGTTTTTTCGCGGGAATCGGGATACCTGTTTTCCAACATATCAGGCGATACCTGTAGCCAAATTTGTCGGCCTTTCCCGCTTTTCCGTTCCATGATAATGCCATCGTCGTAAACGGCACATCCGGCTGGCTGCCCTGTGTTGTTAAAGGTCGCTACATTTAAGGCATCACGCCAGCGCAGCATATTTGGCCCGATCCCACGCAGCAATTCGTTCTCGTTGGGTTGTTGTATTTTGTATATGCTTTTGTTGCTTACCGCGAAGCCTTGTGCTATCAGTTTTTCGGTGGCCTGTGTTAAAAACAAAACCGTACCACCTTTGGCCGAAAAATCATCGATAGTTGTACGCGGTACCGCAGCATCGTTGCCAATTACCCAAACGCTATTTATTACAGGCAACGCGTTTTTATTTACTGTTACACCCAGCTTGGCTAACAATTTTAAACCATTATCGCCACCCGAATAATAAACCTCATGTTGCCCGCCAAGTGGTTTTGACTGTGAGACAATTAGGTTTTTTGCCAGCAAAGTGGCTACCGGATCATCACCTACACGCCCTGTAAGATCGAGTGTGCAATAGGTAATTTTACCTTTGTCGTACCTAAACTCTAACAATGGCGAGTACGCCATATCAAATTCGGTTTGCAGCAGTGGGGTAAAGCCAATAGTTTCGGGCGTTTTTAAGGCTATTGATGCTACAGTATGTGTGTTTGTCCATTTTGGGGCATGCAGCATATCATAGTCAAGTGCGGGTTTTCCTTCGGGTAAAAGGTTGGGCGTACCCCGCCAATTGATCATATCATCATCTTTAATACCCGTTAAAACCGGGTTGTTATGGTCGCGAATGTAGGTGTACCGGGGCATTGTTTCAGTAGTTTCAAAACCCATACCTTTCCATACTTCGGGTTTTTGCTCCATTACAATAACATGCAAGCCATTAGCCAGTTGCTGTTCGGTATAAGGCAGTGCATCACCGGGTTTTAGTGCCTCGCGGCCAATGATCAGTGTTAGTTGATTGCTACCTTTTACCCAAGGCTGCGTTTGTACACCCAATTTATTGAGCCATGTTGTTGTTTTACCTATAGGGTCAAATACAGCAACTTTGGTAGTTGCCGGTAGCGCCTGCATTTTTGGAAAAACTGATAATGCTACGGTATCAGAAGTTAAGGTCCCGCTTTCTTCTATTACATTCAATATCAGCTGCATTGATGTGCGTTTTACAACCAGCGGTGCAGTTAGTTCAATTTCCTGTAATTTGGTCTGCCCAGTGGTGATACTCACCCTTTGATTACCTTGTTGAATAATGCGCCCGTTTTGTTTCAGTACCCAAGCCGCGGTTAAGTCTTTCTGCCCGGTACCATCCCAAACAATTGCGATCTGTTTTTTAAATTTCTCGCCCGAGTAAAACGTATGTGTTTTATCTGTATGCACCGGGTACCCGGCTATATAAGTTAACAGTGGTTTGTTGCCTTGCTGAAATATGCTAAAACGGGGATTAGCCCACTCGGGGGTTTGAGTTATAGGCGCGGCAAGTTTGTACCGGTCTGTGAAACGTTTTTTTGGCCCGGGCGGGTCACCATAGCCCTCAAGTACCCATTGCAGCCATCCGCCATTTACACCCCATGTGCGCCATGCGCGGTTGGTATTACGGGTATACAAAGTTTGAAAATCCCAAAAAGATGGAAATTGTTTAAAATCAACCTGTTCCCAAAGGCCGTTAAGCGGGCGGGTGCTAAAATCGACAAGTGACTTTAACCCCTCAGGCTGTTCTGTATGATAAGCCTTATCCCCAAGATACATTGATAAATATTCTGTGAGTAAAAACTGGTTACCTTTCCAAAAATTATTCCAGTATGGCGGGCCAAACTCCACTGCCGAATACGGCATATTACCGCTTTTGGCCCATTCCATAGGCCATTCTTCGCGTTCTTGTAAAGGCACAAAATTAAGGTATACGTTGGCTGTAGATATATCGCCAACACTGCCGTCAGCGTGCGAAAAGACCAGGCGGGTAGGGTCAGTTTGTTTAATAATGTTGCAGGCCAATTGAATTACTTTTTGCTGCTGCGAGTAGGTTGCAGTATCGCGCCGGCCCATACCTTGCGCCCAAATGGCAAATTTGGGGTTAGCGCTATTCATCGATACTGCCCAACCCAATACGCATGGGTGGTTACGATATTTCTTAATATAATATTCTGCTTCCTGTTGGTAAGCATCACGGACCCGCTTATCATCCAGCATCGATGAGCGTAAAATAACAACCGACGGTGCAGGCAATGTACAACCCATGCCTATACGGTCCATCTCGTTAAGCATATCTTCGTCCATCAGCGGTGTGTCCTGATCGGCTGCCCACCATAAATGGCTTGCGGGCTGCACCTGGCCTACGTTGTAACCTATAGCACGGTAAACTGACAGGCCATTTTTATTTGCTCCGTATAATTCGGTTAAGCGCCAGTGCGAAGGATGTCCGTTCATCATAAGCATCTTCCCCTCAGTCCATATTTCGCGAAAGCCAAAGCTTACATTTTTATATTGGCCCAACTGTTTGCCATTATGTAATAAGGCAACGCGGACCTTATACAAATAAGGTTTTTCCAATTCCCAACAAATGGGGTTCGCCCATGGGGTAGTTATGCTGTAGGTAGTTTTGCCGTTATTTAACTTCAATGCGTTGCCCTTTAACTTAATAACGGGCTTTCCATTCTGGTCAAAAACTTCTCCCTGCAATTCATCACCGTCTTGCATACCATCCGAGCTTACTTCAACCTCCAATGTCAGTTCTTTTTTGCGATATGAAGGGATACAGAAAACATCGGTAACCGCCTGTGCCGGACGCGAAATAATATCAACTGGGGCAGTAATACCCAGTGGCCATTGCGAAACGGGCAGGGGGTTTGGCCCAAGTTTGCGTACACGGTACCGTAGCGCATCCTGCTCAAAGCCTCTTGAAATGCCCATATAATTGCGGGTAAGAAATACATCGAGGGTATTTACCTCGCCATACGTTATAAATGAAGTAAGGTCGGCCGGGCCGCCTGGGTGCAATATTTCGGTTACGCGTTTATTGTTTATAAATACAATAGCATCTCCTTCTATCCTTCTAAAATCCACAACAACATGTTGGCCTATCCAATTTTGGGGAATGTCTAATTTCCGCTCATACCAAACACTGTTTACACTATCGTGCGGTGTGTTTTCCCAACTGGTGCCTTTGCCGCTTTGTATAGCTTTCCAGTTCCAGTTAACACGGTTATCTATATTTACGCTACCCCAATTTAGGGCATCGGGTAATATCGAAGGCAGTGTAGCAGGCTTAATTTTCCAATCGCCGGTTAATCTGATGGTATCCTGTGCCAAACATAAACGCGCCACAGTCAATGATAAAAGTATAACAATGGTTACAACTTTTATGGGAAAAGATAGTATGTTACCGCTATTGCGGATGGCGTGTTTATTCATCAATATTAGCGCAACTGCTGGTTTATAATGCTTACTAAAGTACTATCTTACGCAGTATACAGCTTATTACAAGCCCGTAATTTGTTTTTGGGAACGAACCCATTTTTTGGGAACGTGCCCAGCTTAACATTTCATTCAATCCATATTTTCACCTCAACTTTTTTGCTGCCGAACACCAGCGGGATAGCTTCCATGCCCGGTACAAAATTGAATACCCTGCCATTTTTTGTAGGTGCTATGGTAAAGGGTGTGTTTGATTCCACATTTAAAACACCACCGACCTTTTCAATCTTCAATTTGGTGCTGCTTAATACGGTCGTCTTTTCATCGTTAGTTGAAATAATGGGAAGGATGTATTTTACATTTGTATCTTCACCTGCATCGCACCCGGCATTGATAGTGAACAGTTCATCTCCAAATGAATACTTAATAGCACAACCTATCCGCGTTTTATTATAAGGCAGCTGGCTATCATCAACCAAAGCAGAATGGGTTTCAAATATGATGTCATTTCCCGATATGCTGTTTTTAACCTCGGCTTTCAGGTCATGTATGTTGGTGTAGATATGCTTATCCTGCACCATTTCGAAACGTGGCGTAAGGCACATGGAGTTTGGGTCTTTATCCCGCTGCATGTTGAAGTTTTCAACCAACTGATAAATGGTCATACTGGCGGTGATAACCGGGCCCACTTTTTTATGCCAAAGCATACTCAACGCCCCACCAGATGCATGGCCCGATTTCATTAAATATTCCTCATCATAACCTGTCACGGTACCGCGCCATTGCCCCTTTGCTATTAGCCAGGTTTGAATATCAGGGAAGGTTTTTACACCGTATTCTTTTAATCTTGGTAATTGGGCAGCTTTTGCAGTATGTTTTTGATCTGTTTTTATCAGCAATGCTGCCAGGGCTTTGCTATGGCAAAAAGTATGGTGCAGGCAAGGTACTTCGCCATGTCTAACATAGTGAGGGCCACCGTGTAAAAGCCCGTTATGCGTACACCTGCTTAACAATTGGGTGTTACGTAAAGCAACCTGGTAAAACGCGGGATTGTATTCGGCCATTATCGCATAAGCGGGTTGGCAACCGTCGCTGGTGCGGCTGCCCCAGTAAGTCCATTTAAAATTGCGGGTGCCCCAACTGTTATCCCATCCACCATCGGGCAGCATAAACTCGGCATGTGCTTGCATGGAGCGTAATACCACATCGAACACCGATTTATCTTTAGTCAGTTTGGCGTATAAAGCTAATGCTTGCAACGATTCTTCAACATTATACCCAAGGTCTACCGAGTAACAACCTTTAGGAGTTGGCTCCTTTTCGGGATGGCCCTCGCCGTATAATAAATTATCATTGGGGGTAAAATATTTTAAGCTTTCGTAGGCCAGTTCTTTACCCCGTGCTAAAAATTTCGGTTCGTTAAAGTAAGTGCCTATCAATGCCAAAGCATAACTGCAGGCAATTGGGTAATTGATATTTCCGGTATGGATCGTAAAATCCCGATACAAAAATTCAGCAGCCTTTTTTAACCTTGCATCCCATGTTTGTTTGGTAGGCGTATCAAACATATGCCCAAAATGGGTCAGCGTTTCGGCCAGCATAATTGCGGTAAATACCGAAATGCCGGTCCAGTCGCTCACCACAATTTCGCTCACCCACGACCCATCGGGCATACTCACTTTGTTCTCCATCCAATCGTACAAACGCATGGCGGCATCCTGGTACTTTTTGTTTTTGGTGCGATGCGCCAGGTACATTAGCGGAAATATGGCATCAGCACCACGGCCATGCACATTGGCACAGGCAGGGCATAGCATACCGCCATAAACGCCTTTTAGTTTTGGGTCGGTAACCTGTACAGCTAACAAACCATCTCCCCAGCGTTTCAGCAGAT